>Ga0208231_1000051_pt1 | contig 35773 bp, 27 predicted proteins | sample LakMenEpi15Jun12_FD_150702 | JGI IMG/M metagenome (GOLD analysis project Ga0208231, IMG submission 150702) | Freshwater microbial communities from Lake Mendota, WI - 15JUN2012 deep hole epilimnion (SPAdes) | ecosystem: Environmental > Aquatic > Freshwater > Lentic | place: Lake Mendota, Madison...
CTGGCTTGATGTTGCTCGTAATTATGGACGACTAAAGGATGCGCCAGACGGTAAGGATTATCGTGTGATGGGATTTAACCCATGTGCGGAGCAGCCATTAGAATCATACGAACTATGTACACTTGTAGAAGTGCACTTAAATCGTCATGAATCTAAGGAGGACTTCCTGCGTACCCTGAAGTTTGCATACCTATATGGAAAGACTGTAACACTTGTTCCAACACACTGGCCACAAACAAACGGTATTATGCAACGCAACCGTCGCATTGGTACATCACTAACAGGTATTGCATCTTTTGCAGATCAAAAGGGTTTGCCAATTGTTCGTGAGTGGATGGATGAAGGATACAACAAGATTCGTCACTATGATCATCAGTATTCGGAATGGCTATGTGTTCGTGAATCAATTCGTGTAACAACAGTTAAGCCATCAGGATCTGTTTCAATTCTTTCTGGTGCAACTCCTGGAGTCCACTGGGGACCTGGAGGAAACTTCTTCCTTCGTGCAGTTCGATTTGGAAACACAGACCCAATGATGCACTTGTTCAAAGCAGCGGGGTACACAATTGAAGACGATGTAGTGTCATCAAATACATCAGTAGTTTACTTCCCAATTAAGTCAGGTCATCCACGATCTGAAAAAGATGTTACATTATTTGAAAAGATTGCACTTGCTGCCACTGCTCAGAAGTATTGGTCTGACAATGGTGTTTCTGTAACACTGTCATTTGATAAGGAAACAGAGTCAAAGCATGTTGTTCCAGCACTTCATATGTACGAGGGACAACTAAAGGCAGTTTCATTCCTTCCAATGGGAAATACTGTTTATCCTCAGCAGCCATATACTCAGATCACGGAAGAAGAGTATGAGTCCTATATCGGCAAGTTGAAGCACATTGATTTTTCTGCCATCTATGATGGAGCAGAAAATCTTGAGGCTCAAGGTGAAATGTACTGCACAACAGATTACTGTGAAATTAAAATAAACAAGTAGTCTTCTGTGGTAAAATAGACCTATAATGTCTACTTCATCAAACCTATATGCAGAAAAAGTCTTTGCTGAGCACCCTATTGGTCTCTGGGCACTTGATGATAATGCAGACTATATTTCTTTAATTTCTAACGAGCAAAGAGTATTATCCTCTATTCCAAGGTGGGAGATCTTCGGTGGTACAGTTGCTGCGTATCCAGAGTCTGTGGGAGAGCCATTTCCTGGAAGTTATGTGGGAAGGATCATAGCAGATCCAACACCCGATAGGAAAAATGCCTCAGTAACGCTAAGAAGCAAAGACACTTTTAGTTCTTCTATTTTAAATAAATATCTAAGAACTTTCTCTCTTGGCACATATATCTATTCAGAAAGTTCGTATGTCTCTGGTTTTGAAATTGGGTATCAGTATACAGATACGACAAGCGGTCAAGAGATAAGCCATTTAAAGAATTTTGACACAGTAATAAATAATAGTTGGATTTTTATATCAGAAACGTTTGACATTCCTGAAGATGCCCTTGAAATTAAACTTGTTATTAAGATTAATTTTGTAGGAAACGTAGAAAAAGAAAATGCATTTAAAATAAACGGAATAACTTTTGGCCAGTGGTCAGAAGAGTTTGCATCAACATCCCTGGGAACTATTCCAGAAAATATTCCATCAAACATATCTATTGCTCCACAAAAGGGAATAGTTGCAAAATGTTACGGACTTCAGGAGTTAAATGCATACTACCTTGCTTCTGACAATATGTTAAAAGCAAAAAATTCTGGAATACCCCTAGTATATGGAACTTCTGGACATACAACCTTGTATGAAAATATTGGTCTTCCATCTTTGATTGTTCCTGGACTTGGAATGTTAAATAAGGATGGACAGTACAAGCAGTACACTCTAGAAATGTGGCTAAGGATAAATTCTTATTCCAATGAAACCAAAAGAATCATTGGACCCATAGCATCTTCTGACGGAATATATGTAGATGGTCCAGCAATAGGTTTAAAAATTGGAAATGAATATAAGACTAACTATATTGGTGAGTGGACAAGGCCAATGCTTGTTCATTTAAAAGTTGGAAAAGACAGCGCCTCCCTTTTGATTAATGGAGAAGAGGTAATATCTATTCCTTACTCTCAATCACTGGCAAACCTTCCATCAAAACTTAACAATACAAAAGATCAAGACTGGATTGGTTTTTATGCTTACGAAGATATTTCTCCTATAGATCTAGACTGCGTTGGAATTTACCCGTACCTAGTTCCCAACCAAGTCGCAAAAAGAAGGTATGTATTTGGTCAAGGTGTCGAGATTCCAGAAAACATTAATTCGTCATATAGTGGAACATCTGTTACGATTGATTATTCGTTTGCAGACTATACAGCAAACTACTCTTATCCAAAAACAGGTTCTTGGAATCAGGGATTTAGCGACAACATAGACGCATCAAACAGATCACTTTCTGTAATGTCTCATCCACTTCCACAGGTTGTACTTTCATCTAAAACAAAGTCAGAACTATTTGAAGACAATAAGGTCTCTAATCGTATAGAAGATACAGCAAGTTTCTTTTATGACACAAAAGATTATTTTTCTTTTAAGCCAAACAACTCTTGGGACTCTGTCTCTGGCTACCTTTTCTTTGAAAACTTTGATGTTTTAAAGACACCAATATCAGCATTCTATGGGTGCTTCCAGTTAAAGGGTAATGCAACAACTCCACAAATACTTTTTAAAATTGAAAAAGAAAACACATCTAATTATTTTAAAATACAGGTAGAAAACAATACATTAAAATATATTATTAGTTCAAATGGTAAAACTGAAACTCTGTATTCTTCTGAAGTACTAAATCAAAATGAATTTTTTGAAGTAGGCGTAAATATTCCTAGGTTTATAGAAGTTTTTGGAAATCCTGTTTCAGGGTTTTTTGGATCATTGGGAGACCTGAGAATGTATGTTGGTGGAGATAAAACTAATACAGCAACATTTAATGGCAAGATCTATAATATTGGGTTTGCAACAAAGTATAATTTTCAAAAAATTAAAAGTTTGTTTAATGAAATAGGAGTTCCAAAACTAAATGAAGATTTGTTCTTTGCTTATCAAAATAATCAACTGATAGATATTGATGCTGGCATTGACACCACTTCTTTGCCACCCTATGGAGGTTTAACCGATGTCTCTCCAGGAGCAATATCTGGAGGAGGGGTAATACTTTTAGAGGAAGATTTTTTGATTGAACATACAGCAAGTTATACCCTGGTCCCAGACATTTTGTTTGACAAGTACACTCTTGCTATTGCAGCAAATGCCTACTGGGAAGACAATCTTCCTTTAACATATTTTGCAGAATCTGTTTTTGATAAAAGAGGAGATAAGTATTTTGACCTTGATTTTATTCAGTTTAATGTTAACTACCCAATTCCAACAAAAACAATTGCTATAGAGACTGATCCAGTAGAATGGACATACCAAGAACTTAATGATCAGTATGGTTCTCCAGTACAAAGAACATATGAGTCACTAGATAATTATTTGTTTACTGGGTATAACGATTATGAAGATTTAAAAAACAAAATCTCAAAAGATTATAAATATAATACTGACGGCTCACTTGTGAAAACGTACATAACCTTTCAATATACTGAACTAGGAGCCAACGCAGTTTCAGAATATTTTACTAAATTAGAAAGGCCTGCAAGAAATGGTGTTTTAATTCCAGGTGTAGATTGGATGACAACAAAGTACGAGGTTGTAGACAACATGATTATCTATCCTCCTTCTGGAGTTGATTTTAATGACTTGTCAATCGTAACACATATAGACATAAATATAAAAAATTCTGAAGTAAACAATGTAAGTATTAAAAATGTTTCCTATGCATCACAAGCACTAAACGACTCCAACGCCAGCCCAATTGGTACAAGATTTGGAACTTCTATATACCCTTATACAAAAACTGGAATTTATTATAATTTTAAGAAAAATAATCCATTTTCTATATACAATGCCTCATCTCCATATCTTTATTTAACAAAGACAAGCGGTATTCAGTTAAAAGGAACCTATGACCCTTTAGTAAATAGAGGGCTCATGATTCCAATCAACTCAAGCAGAGCAGATGGATTTAAAGTCATCGCAGCACAACTTGCAATTAGATTTGACGGAGATTATTTTCCCTATGCGCCAACACAGGTTTTTGAGATAGAAGGCAAAAGCATGCATATTAAATTCTATCTTGTTGCCTGCGATCCAAGCGGTAGACGAGCAAAAATATACGCAATTGATGAAAAGACTGGGCTAGTTCAAGATGGCATAGGGTTTTACTGGAATGGCAAACTTGTAAAAGAGCCAGTTGTCACTTTGCAAGACTGGGGATTCCTTGGTATTAGTTTTGCAGACAGCCTAGACTTCTCATCTTTCGAGGGGGCAATCAGACTGACTGGACCATTACTATTTAACAACATATCCTTCTATCAATCAACGAACCTACAAGAAGTACAAAATATTTCCGAAAGACCTTGGTTTAGAGTCAGGGTCCTTAATTCTAGAGAGTTAGACTGGAAATTTTGGAATGTTGGCTCTTTTAACTGGAATAAGGTTCTTGTTCTTTCAGAAACAAGTTATTATGGAGTAAACCCATCTGAAGTTTATAAGAGTTATACGGGTACAAATAAGATCATCGTAGACGATGAAAAGGTTTTAAGGTTTGGAAACTACAAATATACTGCCTATTCTGAAGTAAACTGGAGCCAAGTCGTAGTAGATCCAGTTTGATATGGTATACTTATGGTTATGGATTCCTTAATCAACCCAAAAACTGGTGAGCCGATTGTAAAGAATGTAAGACGACAAGTCATTGAAAAGAACTATGACTGGGGCCTTTATGTGTACAAAAAAGCAAATGGCAAGTGGTTTACAGATGGAAACGGTTCTGTACTCAACATACCTTCAGACAAGAACGATATTTCTAGGATGGCAGAATTAAAAAAGACTGCAATGCACTATGGTGATCCAGGAGATGGTACATGTGTATTTGTTCCAGGACTAACAAGAGTAAGTGAAGAAGAATACTCAGAACAAGTTGATAGATTAAATGCTGGACTTATCCCTTCTCTAAACGACCTTGGTGCAGTTCAGGCAGCAAAAGATACAATTGCTAAGTATGGTGACGAGGAGTAATTATGCAAGACAACGAATATGAAATTGGTGCAAGAATTGACGAAGCAGTAAAAAAAGATGATACTTTTGCAAAGTCAGATCCGTTTAGTGGCAACTGGGAAACATTAAAAACTTTAGATGGTTTGGATGCAAACTTTAAAAGAAGAACAAGCAGAATGTCATCTAAGATGGTTGAGCCAACAACTCAATATACAACTGCAGCACTTGCTGGAAAAAGCGGTATTGACGGAGCACAATCAAAAGAAATTAACCCAGGTCTAGTATATGTAAACGGCTATGGAATGTTTGATGTTATTACACCTCCATGGAACCTATATGAATTAGCAAACTATTACGACACATCATTTGCAAACCACGCAGCAATTGATGCAAAGGTCGAAAACATTGTTGGCCTTGGTTATGAGTTTAAGGTTTCTCCAAGAACAATGATGAGACTTGAAGCATCAGAAGATAATAGCGCAACACAAAAGGCACGAAAGAGAATTGAACGAGCAAAGATTGAAATGCGTGATTGGCTAGAGTCACTTAATGATGATGACTCATTTACAGCAACAATGGAAAAAGTTTATACAGATCTTCAGTCTACTGGCAATGGTTATTTAGAAATTGGAAGAACAACTCGTGGAGAAATTGGATACGTTGGACATATACCAGCAACAACAATGCGAGTACGAAGAATCAAAGACGGATATGTACAGATCATTGGAAACAAGATTGTCTACTTCCGCAACTTTGGAGCAAAGAACCAAAACCCACTAACAACAGATGCTAGACCAAATGAAATTATTCACTTTAAGCAGTACTCACCTCTAAACACATTTTATGGAGTGCCAGACATTATGTCGGCTATAAACTCACTACATGGAGACTCTCTTGCTTCACAATACAATATTGATTATTTTGCAAACAAAGCAGTCCCAAGATATGTTGTAACATTAAAGGGTGCGAAACTTTCTGGTGATGCAGAAGACAAGATGTTTAGATTCTTACAAACAAGTCTCAGAGGGCAGTCTCACAGAACGCTATATATTCCACTTCCAGGTGATAGCGAAAATAATAAAGTTGAATTTAAAATGGAGCCCATCGAAGACGGTATACAGGACGGCTCATTTAAAGAGTATCGTAAGCAAAACCGTGATGACATCCTAGTAGCACATCAAGTGCCACTGTCTAAACTTGGAGGTGGCGATTCTGGATCTATTGCAGCAGCACTTGCACAGGATCGCACCTTTAAGGAGCAGGTTGCAAGACCAGCACAGAGGCAACTTGAAAAAATGATCAATAAGATCATTCGTGAAAAGACAGATATTATTGAGTTTGTGTTTAACGAGTTGACACTAACAGATGAAATTGCACAGTCTCAGATTCTTGAAAGATATGTAAAGAATCAAATCATTACTCCTAATGAGGCTAGAGTTGTTCTGGATATGCCACAGAGAGATGGTGGAGATGAGGTCTTAGACCTTAAGCCAACAACCGCAGCAGAAGCAAATACAACAAGAGCAAGAGACTCTGAAAGAACAAATAACAATTCTGACAGCACTTCTACAGTTGCTGGAAGGAATCCAAAGGGAGAGGGCCGAAGCACCTCTTAGTGTCCAATATGTCCACATTGTGATATATGTATAAAAGGGGGTTTATAATATAATGGTGAGCAATATATCTAAAGCCCATTGGAATTCTGATGGGAATAATCTACGTCTTTCAATGCCTTTTAGTAAGGTAGACAAAGAGCGACGAATCGTTTCTGGATTTGCATCTTTGGACAATATCGATAAGCAAGATGACATTGTAACAGCCGAAGCATCAATGGAAGCATTTGCAAAATTCCGAGGTAATATTAGAGAAATGCACCAGCCACTAGCAGTAGGCAAGATGGTAAACTTTAAAGCAGAAAAGTATTTTGATCCAGAATCAAAGAAGTTTTATAATGGAGTATTTGTATCAGCATATGTTTCAAAGGGTGCACAAGATACTTGGGAAAAGGTTCTAGATGGAACCCTTGCTGGTTTCTCTATTGGTGGAAGAATGAACAAGTGGGATGATGGGTTTGATGAAAAGTCAGATAAAGCAATTAGAATTATTAAGCAATACGATTTGGTTGAGTTGAGTCTTGTAGATTCCCCAGCAAATCAGTTTGCAAATATTGTATCTGTTGAAAAAGTTGACGGAGTAGATATTATTAAGGCTGACGAAACAGTTTTAGAAAATGTTTTTTATGATAAAGAATCAGGAATTGTAATGGTTTCAGAAAATGAATCAGAGTTAAGTCCAACTACTGGTGAGCAAATGGCAAATATAGGTTTCGTTGAAAAAACGGATAATGAAAAGATAGACATGATAAAATTCTTAGTTGATAGTGCTAAAGGCATTAATACTTCTAAGATTAACAAGGAGGTACAACCTATGACAAAATCAAAAACACAAGTTGAAAAGACAGATGTAGTTGAAGATGTTGTGGTCGCTCCAGAGGCAGATGCCGTGGTTGAAGAAGTTACCGAAGAAGTTGCAAAGGCAGAAGAGACAGAAACAGCAGATGTTGTTAAGTCAGACTCAGTACCAGCAACAGAGACTGAAGATGCACCAGTTGCAGAAACAGTTGAAGAAGTAGCAGGCTCAGACGCAGACGTATCTAAGTCAGATAATGTAGTTGTAGAAGCAATTGCAGAAATCAAGAATAATCTAACATCAGCCTTTAGCGATCTATTGTCAACAGTAAAGTCTTTGCAAGCAGAAGTAGAACTTCTTAAGTCTTCAAAGGTCGATGTCGACACAGTAAAGGATTCATTTGCAGCAGTTGCAAAAGATATTGCAGCAGTGTCAAGTGAATTTAATGAATTTGGAAAACGAGTAGACGCTGTGGAAGCAGACACCGCATTCCGAAAGTCTGGAGATATCGGCGATATCTTCCAGTCTCAACCTGAAATGGTTGAAAAATCCCTATGGGGCGGTAGTTTCCTCAAAACAGCCGATCTATTCAAATGAACAAATCACTAGGAGGTGACAATATGTCAGAAGAAATAATCAAAAACCAGCCAGGCGCTGCGGGAGATCTAGGTGGAACAACACCAGGTCTTTACCAGGGTCAAGGTGCTTTCGCATCAGGTGGAATTGGTGGAGTAAGTAACCCAGGTGCAGATACACTTGGTAACATTCCAACAGCAACTCTTGGATCTACAAGCGGAGCAAACGCTGTTAACCCTAGTGGTTCAGCGGCTTCTGGAATTTTGCGCCCTGAGCAGGCACGTCGTTTTATCGACTATGTTTGGGATGCAACAGTATTAGCAAAGGATGGCCGTCGTGTAACAATGAAGGCTAATTCTATGGAACTTGAGAAGGTAAACGTCGGTGAGCGTGTAATTCGTGCAGCAGCGCAAGCAGTTGGTAACTACACAAACACAGGTGCAACATTCTCTAAGGTCGAACTTACTACCAAGAAGATTCGTCTTGATTGGGAAGTAACAGCAGAATCATTGGAAGATGGTGTAGAAGGTGACGCTCTAGAAGATCACTTGGTACGCTTGATGACCAACGCATTCGCAAACGATATCGAAGATCTCGCTATCAATGGTGATGGTGCAACAGGAGCATTCTTGTCAATCATGCCAGGCTTTATCAACAAGGTAAAGACAAACGGAGATGCACATGAGTCAGTAGTAACCGTAGCAGATAATGCTTGGACACCTGATGTAATGCAGGGCATCATCAATGCAATGCCACGTAAGTACCGTGCACTTAAGAACAATCTTAAGTTCTACGCAGGTACAGATGCATTCGGTGGAATCGTTAAGAACAACGGTACACTTGCTGATGCAGTAGCAGAAGCATTTGCTGGACAGGTCCCAGGATCAACCCAAGCAAACCGCCAGTCATACCTTGATGGTATCGGACAGACATTCGGTGGAGCACGTACAACTCGTGTTCTCGGAATCGAAGTTCAGGAAGTTCCTTACTACCCAGCAGGCTATATCGATTTGACATTCCCTGCAAACCGTGTATGGGGATTCCAAAGAGACATCACTGTAAACCGTGAGTACGTAGCGAAGAAGGATACAATTGAATACACTGTATTCGTTCGCTTCGGTATCAACTGGGAAGAAGAGGATGCAATCGCATTCGCTGACGCTGCAGCAGACGCATAGTCTGTAAACAGTACCTTTAATGGGGGGCGGGAGTTCACTCTCCTGTCCCCCTTAATACTTTAATGATATAATACAAACAAGGAGGATACAATGGAAAATAATAAAACATTAGCAGAGCAATTAGCGGAGAAGCAAGAGTCTGCAGTTGGATACTGGTCAACACCAGAGCAAGTTAAAGAAGCAGCAGAAGCCAAGTTAGCAGAAGCAGCAGTTGTAGAAGCACCAGTTTCCGAGCCAGTTGTTGAAGCAGTTGCTGAAGAAGCACCAGCAGCAGTTGTAGAAGCACCAGCAGCAGAAGATCCAGTTCAATCACTAGGATTTACAAAGACAGGTGCTATTGGATCAATGGCAGCCGATGGCCCAAAGAAAGATGTTAAGCCATCAACAGACCTTACAGAAAAGGTAGCGATCCACTCAACAAAGAGTGTTCGTTGGGAAGAAGTTGGCTCAATTACTAAGGGTTACAATATTGTCACAAAGGCGCAAGCAGATAAGTGGCTAACCCGTGGACACGTTCGCATTGCAACACCTGAAGAAGTCCAGAAGGCTTTTGGGTAATTAGATATGGAAATATTGAGAGTTTCGCCATATGCAGATATATCTGTTGATTTTGTAGTTCCTGCGGGAATAGCATCATCACCTATAACTGTTACCATAACGGATATGGCGGATCTTTCAGTATCATCATTAACATTTTTAAATAAATCAGCAGGAAACATTCTTGACATATCTTTACCAGGAAAGTATGACTCTTCTTATAGAGTTGAGATTGTTAAAAGTCCTGGAACAATAAACGAAGTTTTTTTGCAAGATGAAACATACGAAATAGTTAGACCGTATGTAGATCCATCAACAAAAGCAAGCACAGCATCTGACATAGCGACATACGCCATAAATGAAGAAATTGCAAGAGCAGTTATTGATTCAATAATAACAGAAGGATTTTACTACAAGAAAAAGGTTTTAAATTTTACAGGAACTGGATCAGACTACCTACCTATCTGGGATGATGTAAAAAAGGTATTAGAGGTATACGAAAATAACAAGTTGGTAGAAGATAGACAGTACGAAGTTACATCAGATAAGACAGCAATTGTTGAGAAGTCTCTAGACAATATTAATCGTGCAGAGTCTGCCCCACTGGTATTGCCAGCAGCAGCATCAGATTCTCTTGATCCACAGTTCGTATACAGAGGGTTTGGCAAGACTTGGGACTATCGGATTACAGTAGAGCATGGATATACAGCCGTTCCATCAGACATTGTTCGAGCAACAGAGATGCTAGTTCATGACATTGAGTGTGGTAAGTTAGACTATTACAAGAGATTCATTTCTTCTTACAATACAGATCAGTTTAGAATTCAGTTTGACAAGGGTCTTTTCGAAGGAACAGGAAATATAATCGTAGATAAGATACTTTCTAAGTATGCTAAGTCTATTACAAAAATTGGTGTGTTGTAATGACAGTTTGTGAGACACCAGATTTTATGTTTCCAATGCAGGCATCTGTATATCATCCAATAGTAAAACAAGGAGACTTTGGTTCAATCAAAAAGCACTGGGTTTTAGATAGAGTTTTTGCATGTAGTTTTAGTACTGGAGGTTCTGCATTTAAAGAAGAAGTAAAGCCAAATGTCAACATTACACAAAATTCAATTCTTGTCGGAAGATCAAAGTCTGACATCAGAATCTCTTCTCTTGATAGTAAGAATGCTTTAACCAATATCTTGATATCTGACATTAAAGATCAAGAAGGTAACCTTATCTACATGGAGACATCTGGTCCTAGATCTGGTAAAGGCACACTTTTTGAAATAGCAACCTTTGAGCCTTTTACTGGACCGTTTGGAACTGTAGAGTCCTACAAGTTAGTAATAAGAAGATCAGAGAATCAGTCAGGTGATGTATGATAACAACATTTAACTCAAAGCAGTTTAAAAAAGATATGAATAATATAGTTAACTACTCTATTGGATTTTTAGACGGTGTGCAAAAAGGAAAGACAGTATTTTTAAAGACCATGGGAATGGAAACAGTCGAGGTAATGAAAGAGTTTATAGACTCAAACGCAAGGGTAAATCCTCAGATGCTTCATCACATATATGAGTGGAATCTAACTGGAAGCCCAGACGCAAGACTTTACGACATATCGTATACAGTAAGTAACTTGGGTCTATCTTTTAAATCATCTTTTAGTCAGTCAAGATCAATCAAGGATGGATCACGAACTCCTTTTTATGATAAAGCAAGGATTATGGAAAACGGTATTCCAGTTACAATCAGGCCTAGGTCTGCACAGGTTTTGGCATTTGAGGACAATGGGGAGACAGTATTTACTCGTGGTCCAGTTGAGATTTTAAATCCTGGAGGAACGGAAGTAGAAGGTGGTTTTGAAAAGGTATTTGATATGTTCTTTAATAAGTTTTTCTCACAAGCATTTTTAAGAACAAGCGGTATTGCAAAATATCTTGAGAATCCCCAAGTATATAAAAAAGATATGCCAGCAGGAAAGAAATTAGGAAGATCTAAGGGCATATCGACGGGGTATCGCTGGATCGCTAACGCAGGGTTAGGTGCATAATGGATGCAATAATTCATCACCCACCTACGATTATTAATGCCTACCTAGCATCAAAGATAAACCCTGACTTTGAGTTAGACATGGAAAGCCTAACTCTTTCTGATCCACCAGTATCAGGATCAAGATCAATTGGTACTACATATTTTTTCCCAACTCTCCCAACAGAAATTGATGCCTTGACTGAAACATTTCCACAAAGCAACGGAGTCTTTGGTGTTTACGATAGAATGTTTAAAATGAGAAGAATGCCATTTCCCCATATTAAGTGCGAACAACTTCTTTATTATTTTTACTCAGTAGGAGACAATGCACAAAGAAACATGGTTATAACTCAGCAGCAGGTAAGCGATCTTCTTGACAGGGGGGACGATTCGGCACAAGACCTAAATGCTTGGGCAGCAGCAAATCCAGGATCCTGGAACACAGAGTCTAAGCCACTATTCTTTCACAACTTTAAGATCTATCAACTAGAAGAAACAAGAGACATCGTTGATTTTGGCACAGCCCGTACTTATGCGGGGAATAAGATAATTATCGACTACGACTGGCATCCAAACCCTTAATAAAGGGTGTTATAATTGTACTGAGGAAACAACCCCCTTTTAATAAAATGAAAGAGGTGAAATATATGGCATACAGCCGTGGTTCAAGTAGTAACATCATCGTAGGTGCAGCAGCACTATTTACTCATGATGGCCCAATCGGATATGTAGACGCAACAGGAAACATCACTGACGCACAAGCGAACACTGATCTTCCAGCAATGACAGCATCAACAACATCCTATAAGGAAACTTTGTCAAACGACAATGATTTCACAAACATCGGTTACACATCAAACGGTTTGGAACTCGCATTCCAGCCAGACTTTGGTGATGTAGCAGTAGATCAACTTCTAGACGTTGCTCGTTTATTCAAGCAAGGTATGACAGTTAATCTAAATACATCTTTTGCAGAAGCAACACTAGAAAATCTTCTAGTAGCAATTGCATCAAATGAGGAAATCGCAACAGGATCTAACCTATCGACACTAAGAATGTCAGCAGGAGATATCGGCGACGTTCCACTAGAGCGTGGTATTGTAGCAGTAGGACCAGGATCTGGTTCTGCAGCAGTTGCAAAGGAAAGAATCTATGTAGCATACCGTGCACTCTCAATTGAGAATGTAACAGTATCTGCAAAGCGTGACGAGGCTTCAATGTTTGAAGTTTCATTCCGTCTTCTTCCAAACGACAATGCGTCATACGGTAAGATCGTAGACCGCACACTTGCAGCACCATCAGCATAATACAACTTAATATGAGAGGCTCAATCCTTCGGGGTTGGGCCTTTCTGTTTGGTATACTTATACAATGGCAACAAAAATATATGACACAAAAAAAATATCATTAGTGGATGATAGGGTCATTATTGCTGCACCTTTAAAAATAAAATATTTAAGACAATTTTTAGAAACCTTTGAAACTATTAAGCAGGCAAAAACTGATGATGAGTCTATATCTGTGTTAGCCGAATGCGCTCTCATTGCAATGCAACAGTACTGCCCTTCAATCAAAACAATAGAAGAGTTAGAGGACAGTTTGGATCTACCAACCATTTATGAAGTTATAGATATTGCAGCGGGAATTAAAATTAATGAGAAGTCAGAAGATACTGTTAAAAACCAGGCAGTAGATAGCGGATCAACCTGGGATACATTAGATTTGGCAAAACTAGAATCAGAGGTTTTTTTATTGGGGATCTGGAAAGACTATGATGAGTTAGAGTCGTCCATATCTATGCAAGAGTTAACTGCAACCTTAAAAATAAAAAGAGAGTTAGACTATAGTGATAAAAAGTTTTCTGCTGCAATGCAAGGAGTAGATTTAGACAAAAACTCTGGCAGTGGAAATGAATGGGAAGAGATGAAGGCCAGAGTCTTTAGCAAAGGGGCAACTGAAAATGCAAATGACATTCTTGCTTTGCAGGGCGTAAATGCTGAAAAGGCTGGTTTTGGAATAGGGCAAGGCCTTGATTACGAAGTTTATGAATAGTAAAAAATAAGCCTGCGCTATGGTATAATTGACTAAACCTTATAAGGAGGAATAAATGGCAACTGCCACAACAGAAGAAAAGACAGTAACACTGATCGACGGTACAAAGATCAAAGTAAGACCACTTAAAATCTCATTGCTTCGTCCATTTATGAAGAAGTTTGAGGATATTGCAAAGGTCGCAGAAGATAACGAAAAGTCTATGGATTTGCTAATGGACTGTGTTCAAATCGCAATGAAGCAATACAAGCCAGAATTGGCAGAAGACAAGGAAGCCCTAGAAGAAAACCTAGACCTTCCAACAGTATACAAGATTGTCGAAGAGGCATCAGGAATTAAACTTTCTGACGCATCACTACTTGGCAGCCTTGCAAATAACTAAATAAAGAGGTGTTAATGGATGGCTGATGTAGAATCCAATATTCATGTAAATATTGATACGTCTGATGCTTTAGCAAGTCTAAAACTTCTGCAACGTCAAATATCAGCCTTCCATACACAAATGGCCAAGTCTGGCACTGCTGCAGCAGCGGTGGCAGCAAATCAAGCCCAGAACTTGATAAACAGCATAAATGCTACTGGACAATTCCAAGCATCAATGCGATCAGTAACATCAAGCACAGAGCAGTTTACTGACTCTTTAGAAAGAAATAAACTAACATCAAGAGAGTATTTTAGATACACTGGCGCTGCAACAAAAACATTTGGTAGATTATTTAGAACCGAATTTGACACAATCAACAAGGTTGCACGAGAGCGTGTAAAGGATATCCAGACCCAGTATATTAAACTAGGTCGTGGTGCAAATGGATCCTTGCAGGCAATTGCAGTAAGACCTCTAACTCTAGATATGAAAAATCTTGGCACACAGACTGCCATTGCTGCACAAAGACAGCAACTGCTTAATCAACTTTTAAAGCAAGGCTCAACAAACCTCCTAAACTTTGGTAAGAATACTCAGTGGGCTGGTCGTCAGTTGATGGTTGGTTTTACAGTTCCTCTAGCAATGCTTGGAACAACCGCTTCAAAAACCTTCATGAAACTTGAAGAGCAGGCCATTAGATTTAAGCGTGTGTATGGAGAACTCTTTACAACACAAGAAGAAACTGAGCAAATGGTTAAGCAGATTCAACTGCTTGCAAAAGAATATACTAAGTATGGCGTAGCCGTAGAAGATACGATGAAGATGGCTGCAGATGCAGCAGCAATGGGTAAGATGGGTGCAGACCTAACTGCACAGGTTGCACAAGCAACTCGTCTTGCAGTTCTTGGCGGGGTAGAACAGACTCAGGCTTTAGAAACAACAATCTCGGTAACAAATGCGTTTGGTGTTGCAACAGAGGATCTTGCTAAAAAGATTGACTTTCTTAACGCAGTTGAAAACCAAACTGTTGTATCTATTGAGGATTTGACAATAGCAATGCCAAAGGCTGGCCCTGTTGTTCAGCAACTTGGTGGACAGGTTGAGGACCTAGCATTCTTCCTTACTGCTATGAAAGAAGGTGGAATTAATGCATCAGAAGGCGCTAACGCACTTAAGTCTGGCCTTGCTTCGTTAATTAATCCATCTGAAAAAGCATCAAAGTTTTTAGCAAGTCTTGGCGTAAATATAAAAGGAATTGTAGAAGGCAACAAAGGCGACGTTAAAAGCACCGTTATTGATTTTGCAAACGCACTAGACACTTTAGATCCTCTTAATCGTGCTCGTGCTATTGAGCAATTGTTTGGCAAGTTTCAGTTTTCAAGACTTTCAACATTATTTCAAAACGTAATAGGTGAGGGCACCCAGGCAGCAAGAGTTCTTAAACTAACAAATGCAACAACAGAAGAACTAGCAATTTTATCTGAGCGAGAATTAAGCAAGATTCAAAATACAACAACATATAAGTTTAAAAAGTCTATGGAAGATCTAAAGGTTGCAATTGCTCCTGTGGGAGAGCAGTTCTTAAAAGCACTTACACCCATTGTTGAATTTGTTGGAAAAATACTTGACAAGTTCAATAATCTTGGAGATGGTAGTAAAAAGTTTTTGACTATATTTACAGTTGCTGTAGCAGGAGTTGGTCCAATTCTTCTTATGACATTTGGTTTGATTGCAAATGCTGTTGCTAACATAATTAAATTATTTGCAGGAATGAAGTCTATGTACAACAAGACTGGATCAGCAAGCAAGGTTTTGGGGGATCAAACAAACTATCTAACTAAAGAACAGTTAGAAGCCTCAGCAGTAGCAGCATCTCTTGATCAAGTACACACTAAACTTAAGCAAACTTTTACATCTGAAGCATCAGCAGTTAACATGCTGGCCAATGCATATAGAAGAGCCATTGCAGCACAGTTAGGATTTACAGGAGTTCCTGCTGGTAAGAGCATGCCCAAACTTAAATATTCTAAAGGAACAACAAGCGTTCCAGGACTTGGCAATAAAGATACTGTGTCTGCAGACTTAACTCCTGGAGAAGCAGTAATTCCTCAAAAATCAGCACAAGATCCAGCGAACAGACCCTATATCGCACATATGGTTGCAGGTGGAAGAATTCCAGGATTATCAAATGCCCCTGAACTAACAGAAACAAAAGACAAAAAGCAAGTACAGATGAGCGAAACCCACGTAGGTGGTAAAAGCGAACCAAGACTAATATCAGATATAATAGCGGCTCATCCAGAGATGACCGATAACCAAAGATTAAAACTTATAACTATGCAACAGGTTCTTTTGTCACAGGGATTACCACCAGTGACAACAACCAAACACGGATTAATGTTTGACTTCCCTCTAGAGATTAATAAAAGAATGTATGGAGATGGAATACCAAAGGGAGAGTTTATAAATGAATGGTTAAAAGATGGAGCAGGAAAGTGGCACCCATCTGGACTAACTCCAGTTCAAGCACAAGCATTAGATGATGCTTTTTTAAATGCTGTAAAAGAATCTAGTGCAAAAAATGTTAATGATGATTTATTGAAAAAAATATTTGAAGAAGAGATTCCTAAAAAAATAAGTCCAAATGATCCAGGGTATCAAAGAGCAAAAACACTATACGTAACAGATTTTAGATTTAATATGGGTCAAGGATTAGGAACTACCCCAGAAACTAGCGCAGCAATACTAGAAAAAGCAAAGACAACAATAGACCCAGCAACTGGTAAGCCTTACATTGCAGATTACGATATTAGAACTAGGTTCTCAGAAAGTCAGGGCAAGGTAGTAACATCTTCTGGAACCGTAACACTTAATCCAGGAATATACAACGGGTTTGAAATTAAAGAGCCAACAACTGTAAACATGAACAGACTTGGAGCAGGAACAACACCAACCTTCTCTAAGAAAAAAGATTCTCAAAGTACAAAATCATCAGCAAAAACAAAAACACCAGTCCCCCTAGAGGTCCCAAAATTAGTTGATCTTGAAAAGGCAATGGAGCACAAAGAAAAACTAAGAGCCGTTGCCATTGAAGCATCTCAAACTACCTATGGTGCAAAGAAGCCAACAAACTTTGGTGTTCAAGAAACACAAAGTTCTGGCCGAAGCAACTTTATGTCTACTATTGGTGGAGTGTATACAAAGCCAGATGGTTCAAAGGTATTTGTAAAACCAATGCTAAGCGAGTTAGATGCAATAGCAGAACAAAGAGCCACAAGGATTGCAAGAGATGTTCATGGACTGGTAGCACCAAAACAAAAAATCACAACAATGATTGACCCTACAGACATCGACGAGCCAGATGTTAATAAGAAGAGAAAAGTTATTGTATTGGAATCTCCATTTGATCCAAGGTTTGATCCAGACACAATGCCAAAGACATTTACTCCAAGAGAATACGTAAAGCAACTAGTTGCTTCAAGTCTTCGTGCAGATAAAGATCTAAAGAAGGGCAACCTTGGAGGCAAAGTATTAGCCGATGTAGGAGCAGCAGGTGTATTTGATAAGGCATCTGGAACAAGATCTTATTCAGCAGGACTGCCATCGATGGAAGATATAGCAATGCACAACCTAAAGGGTGTTCCAGGACCAAATGCTAATGCATCACCTTTCTGGTTTGGAAATGCTACAGCAGATATTCCTCAAGGGATTAAGTCTGCAGATCAGTATGAAAAAGCAATAACAGATGAGATTAAAAAAACGCTTCCAAAATTAAGAAAGACTATAGACAGTTTTAAACTTGCCGATGATGATCCAGCCAAAAAGGTTTATGAGGACATGTACAAGAGACTTGAGGCTGGCCTAAATGCAAACTGGAAGAAGGTTTATCATTTCCATCGATCAATCTTGGTAAAACCAGACGAAGTACTTCAAGATAAAACTGGCAACATTAAGCCAATCCCTACTGAACCAAATACTGTAAACTTAAAATCAACTTCTGGGAAAATAGACGATAGCAGGCTTGCTCCAAAAAGCGTAGCCAGCGCAGTTCGTCAAGGACCTAAAGGAAGAATTGTTGGAAAAGCAGATGCTCCACATATTAATATTTCAGAACAAGATCTTGCTCGCAACCATCCAAGAGGTATAAAGAGACTTGCAGATCCAGCAGGGGCAGTTGTTGCTGGAGCAAAAGCATCTATTGCAGAAGCAAAAGCAGTTGGAAGTACAATTGGAACAACATTGTCTCAGTCTGCTGCAGCAGCATCTAGAACTCTTCTTTATGGAACTGGTCCTATAGATGCAGAAGCAAAGTCAATTCGTCGTAGACTAGAAAAAGAAGCAACCCCTAGATTCCAAAAAGAAAAGAAATTAAAAGAATCACAAGCAAAAGCAGCAGTTTCAAGAACCACTCTTTACGGATCTGGACCTATCGATGCAGATGCCAAGTCTTTGCGTAGACAAATGGAAAAAAGAAGTAGGCTTGCTGAGCGAGTAGCCTACGAACAAAGAGTCATTAGTGAAAAAGCAGCCAAAGCAGCACAGGCACAAATGCCTATGCTTGGACCAAACAGACCAACACTTTATGATAAAACAGTAGGCACCGCTGCTGCAAAAGTTAGAACTAGCAAGGTTGCCGAAAACCTTAGAGGGTTTAAGGGTGCAGAAAGTAAGACAGGATATTTACGTGATAAGGTTGCAGGAAGAACACCAGGAGCAGGTATGGGCGGAGCGATGGGTGTCGCTTCTGGTGTAGCAATGATTGGATCTATGGCCCCAGGAAAAGTTGGAGAAATTTCACAAAAGATAATGATGCCACTTATGGGTATGGCAATGATTATGCCAATGCTTCAAAACAAGTTCTCAGCACTTGCAGTAGGAGTTGGATTAGTTGTAGCAGCATATGCTTATCAGAGAATGGTATTTGATAAAGCACAAGATGCAGCAATGGAACTTACAGAGGCTATGGGCTCTGGAACAAAGGCAATTAAGTCACTCTCTGAGTTTTCAACAAAAGTTGGTGCTGGAGAGATTATGGACAGAAGAAGAAAAGAGGCATTCTCTCCTTTCCAAATTAAAACAGGAAAAACGACATTTGGTCAATCTTTCGTCGCAAGCGAAGGTGGAAAAGCCATGGCAAAAAATGTTACAGAAACTATTAAGGCTGGCGGAGAAAATGGAAAGGCTATTGCTAAAGATCAGGTTGCTAATCAACTAATGACGGCAGTTGCGTCAGGAGCACTAGATCCAGCCCAAGCAAGATCTATCGCAGCAAACCTTGGAGAGCAACTTGGAGACTATTCTTTTGGAATCGAAATAAACTCAAAACTTATTTCAATGCTTGGCCCAAATGGAGAAAATATTCTTAAGGATGGGGTAGAACTTGAGGTAAAACTTTTACAAGACACAAGAGCCAAAATGAATCTTGCATCTACTGCAGCAAGAGATGCTGGAGGCTGGACTGGTAAGGATGTTGGAAAGAGTGCTGGGTATAGCATTGGAGGAGCAGCAGCAGGAGCAGGCGCAGGTTTTGTTGCTGCAGGTATCGGTGCAGCAGGTGCAGCAGCAGCAGGTGCAGCCGTAGGCTCTGCGGTACCAGTTGTAGGAACTATTATTGGAGCAGCACTAGGTGCAGGCGTTGGCTACTTCTTGGCAAAGAAAGATAGAAATAAAAGAATAGGTGAGGCATCTGGTGCATCTATTGCTATGCAGAAAATTGCTTTACAGCAACAACAAGAATTAAATGACTCTGTAGAACTACGTTATCAAAAAGAACTTGAAATTGCTAAGGCTAAAGGTGACCAGGTTGCAATTGATAAACTTACAGAACAATATGAAGAAGATCAACTTTCTTTGCTTGCTGAAAATGCAGCATTAGTTACTGATATTCAAAATAGTTATGCTAATGCTGAGGGTGCAACCAAGAGTGCATTAATGACAGGAGCAGATAAAGCAATAACAAAGCAGTATGCTGGTACTGCATTAGAAGACGTGGCTGTATTAGCAAAATCAAATATAGATAGTTCTGGCGTTTCAAAAGAAATGCAGTATACATTAAAAATGCAAATGGCAAGTGGACAGATAGATCCAATGCAAATGATTGAAATATTTGATAAATTTGGCAATGACAAGGCTTCAATGGAAGGTGTTGTTTCTATTATTGGTAAGTTTGGTGGAGCATTTGCAAATGATGTAATGGGAATTGTTAGCATGTTTAAAGATGAAAAACAAGCAGCAGATTTTGTTGCTAGAATTAAAACTAAGACTCCTGATGAAGCAAAGAAAGAACTAGAACTATTCCAAAGAATTAGTCAATCTGCAACAGTGGTAGACAAAGATATTTTATTAAACTATTATAACAAAAATCCTGATGCAGCAGATGAACTTAAAACAGCCTTTGCAGCAATTGACGATATTAAGGGAAAGGCCACAATTGATATAGTAGCAAAGACAGAGGTTTTTGGTGCTGAAGAAATGGCATTGCTAAAAGCAGACCAGGAGTACTTTGACAAACTGCCAGCAGAACAACAAAAGGTTTATTTGCAAAACATGAAGGTAATGATGAGTATGGAAGGCGATCCAGCAATGAAACTAGCCTACCAAAACTGGTTGGCAGAAAAGGGTGCAGATGGAAAAACACCAAATGCTGGAAAGAGTTTTTCAGATTACGTTACTTCTAAAACTCAGCAAGTCACAGAAACTTCTACCGACACTTCAAAAACACCACCTGGCGGAGGCGGAGGCGGAGGAAGCAAAGTTCAGTCTTCACCATTAGACGATCTGGTAAAGAAACTTAGGGATGTAAGAAAGAACCAGATTAAGGTCACAGAGGGCTGGAGTGCCTCTCGTAAGGCTTTAGACGGCCTATTTGGGGGTAAGAAGACACTTGATGCTTTTAGCGGTATAGAAAATGATTTAAGAAAAATAGGAGGAAGTGAAGATCTTATTTCTCTTATAGTTGGCATGGATCCCAAAGAGTATGAGAAGAAGAAGAACTCCTTGTTTAAGTTTGATAATAAGGGTAACATTATTGGATTAAAGAAAGATGCCAAAAATATCCAAGAGGCTCTAAACTCAGTAGCCATGGGAGACTTTAATTCAAAAACAGAAGCAGAAACTGAGGTCATTAAAGATCAAGCAGTAGCCTTTGCCAAGTTATCTTCCATAGGAATTCCAGTTGCAGATGCTTACGCAATGGTTGAAGACGCTGGACTTGCACAGGCGATTGCTATGGAAAAAAATTCAAAATCAGTTGCTACTTTAGCAAAGAATTATAAGGTATTAACTAAAGCACAACTTGAGGCTGCAGCAGTCAAGGGAGTCAAGACAGATATAGATCAATTTAAAAAAGACAGAATTCAAGAAAGCAGAATTAGAAACAAATACAGTTCAGCAACTGCCTTTGCAATTGGATCAGATGAAAATCTTAGAGCCCTAGAAGATGCAATAGCAACCAAAGAAAAAGAAGTAAGTGATCTACGATCAAGAGGCAAATACGATGCAGCCTATGACGCTCAACAATCATTAAATAAGTTAACCAATGACTTTAACACAAGGCTTTCTCAGTTAAAGAGCACTATTGGTTTTATGCAGGATATGTTTGATAAAGGTTTTAGCAACGCAATGGAGGCTTTTGATGTTCAAGAGACTGCTCTTAATATAAAGTTTAAATTAGATACAAAGTCACAAGATGATGTAATGAAAAAGGCACAAGAAGAGATTGCATTAATTCAGTATAAGGTTGATGATAAAGAGGCAGCGCTTAAGGCTATCGAAGATCAAGAACAAAAGATTAACGATAAATATGATGAAAGAATTAAGGCTCTTGATGAAGTTGAAAAAGCAAATGCTGCTATTTCTAATCAGCAAAGAGGTCAACTAACTCTTGCAGAGGCTTTAACATCTGGAGACATTGCTGCAGCAGCAAGAGCAGCACAAGATATGAGAGCACAGCAGGCTGCTGATGCTGTAACAAAACAAAAAGACGCTATAGAGCAATCTAGAGAGTACGAGTTGATGGGTGTAACTGGTCTTGATAAGACTGATGGTAAACTTAAAACTAGAAAACAACTTGAAAAAGAAATTAAAAATTTGCAAGACGAAATATTTAAAATTGAAGAAGACAGAATTGAACCAGCACAAGAGTTTGTTCGACTGAAACAACTGCAGTTAGACAAAGATATTCAAAACCTTACCGTACTTGGAAAGACAAGAGATGCTTGGGAATCAATAAAGAATCAAGTAGACCTTGCTATGATTAATAGCAAAAAGTTTATAGAATCAATGCAACTTGCTATAGCAACTGTTCCTGATTTAAAGGCAGCATACGCTGCCGAAACAGCAAGTGGAAATGACCCAATTGTAGGTGCTGCTTATGAACCTACACCAACACCTTCAGCAACCCCAACACCTTCAGCAACCCCAACACCATCGGCGACACCAACTCCTACTCCAACACCTTCTTCAACACCTAAAGCATCCGCAACACCAACACCAGCACCAAGTGTAAAGCCAAGTGTAAAGCCAAGTGCAACACCAACACCAACAGTAAAGCCAAGTGTAAAGCCAAGTGCAACACCAACACCAACACCAACAAAAGTTCCTGGATTTGTCTATAACCCAGACCCAAATGGTTTTAAACGTAATGTAACACCAACACCAACGCCAACTCCAAAACCAAGTTTCTTGGATGCAGATAAAAATGGAATACCAGATCTTATTCAGGCTCCACCAAAGGCAGTAGTTAAACCTATTTTGCCACCACTTTTGCCACCTGTAGCCCCTAAGAAAACTCTTGTTCCAGGAACTGGTACCTATGTTGGAAGCATGTTTATTCCTCCACAGTATAAGTCTATGGGAGGACTAATTAAGTATTTTGCAGGTGGTGGCTTTGCTAAGGGTACAGACACAGTTCCAGCAATGCTTACCCCTGGTGAGTTTGTCATGAGTAAATATGCTGTTGATTCTTACGGGGTAGACAATCTTAAGAAGATAAATAATGGTGATGTAACTAGCGGGACAGTGTATAATAATACATATACATTAACAGTTAATGCTAAGACAGATGCTAATCCAAATGAAATTGCACAGGCAGTAATGTCAACAATCAAGCAGGTAGACGACAGAAGAATTAGGGGGATTGGAATAAATGGCAGATAGTCCTAACCAAAGATTTACCTATATGCAAAGTCGTAAAAAGTATAATAGGCCTAGCGGTATGCTCTGGTCTGAAAATTCTGGAACTATTATAAATAGTTTGCACATACCATACGGGCTAGAGGTCGGTGCTAATCCAACAGATGCAGACCCAAACCTTTTAGATCAGTTTTTAATCTTAACAGACGACAATAGGTCTCCTCTAGATTTTTCAGATGAGCGCATTGAAAAGCGGGAAAGAATGATAAATGGCCGAATGAGGTCTTACCACATTGCAGATAAGATGAGATTAAGCACTAGTTGGAGTATGATTCCTTCAAGGTCCCATTCTGATCTTCCTAATTTTGATACAACCAATGGAAAATCTTTGGCAAAATCATACACTACAGATGGCGGTGCAGGTGGAGCAGATATGCTTGAGTGGTACGATGCACACAAGGGTTCTTTTTGGGTGTTCCTTGCATATGATAGAAAAGGAATATACAAAGGTCAAGAAGATCCATATGATCACTTACAGCAATACAATCAAATTATAGAAATGTTTATTTCTAGTTTTACTTATTCTGTAGAAAAAAGAGGCCCTAATTTTGATTATTGGAATGTCTCAGTAACTTTGGACGAAGTATAATGTTTGAAGATAAAGACTTACAAAATTTCTTAGAGACATCTCAGACTATAAGAAATAAATCAGTTATAACTGCAGAATGGAACATGAATATTCCTACCAATATTAAGCATATTGGAAACTACAGGTATCGTCCTACACAGACAGGGTCTGTTTATGCTTCTCTGCCAACAAACTTTGACATTAATGATGCTGGTAATTTTTATACTGGTGCAACAGATGCAGATGTTATAGTAGATGGAATGTTTTCCAATAACAATGAACCCACAACTTTTTTAAACAAAAAAGAAAAATTGCAGACTCTTTATTCTTTAGAAGACTGCTTTAGTCAGTTCAGACCAAGGTCTGGAATTAATAAGGCGGTATTCTTTGAAAACAGAAAATTTCATCACCCAAACTTGTTTATGGCTGACAGACCTAGATACTATATGCCAGACAAAAATGATAAATTTAAATACTGGACATCTTATAGAACTGAAGGAAGGTATAAGTATACATATAGCGATGCTTCCGTTTCTTATGGATTTGATAAAACCTTTATTGACAAAGACGGAAAAGAAAAAAACGGAATAGCAGAAAATCTTTCTGAATATGGTATTGCGTCCATTGTGCGTGGATCCCAATACTCAATAGAAGATGCTGCTCCTTTTGTTGTATATAAAGAAAAAGTTCCAACCAATAGGGTTGTAGTTAAAATGCAAACTCACGTAGGCACAGAAAATTTAGGACCGTTTTCATCACCCACTGGATCAATAGCAGATGCATTTTTTGGAGAACTAAATCAGCAAACCCCCAGTAAGTGGAAAATACAATTTCTTAGAGAAGGAAATTGGGAAACTGTAATATCATTTGATCCAGCGCTAAGAAGAAGAGATGGTTCACCAATAATTAAGAGTGATGGATACGTAGAAATTGCCTATGGGCTAATAATCCCCGATGAGTGGAGATCTACTTTTGTCTTTGCAGAAACATATTCAAGCATAGACTTGCGCCCAGAGAAATCTGTTGTTGGATATGCATATCTAATTAAGCCAAATGATAATGATTTGGGAACTTTTCATATTTGGAATGGTGATTCCTATACAGTTTTAACACCAAAGTATGGTTGGTACATACAAGATGAAACAGTTGACAGGCTAACAAATTTTGTTACTGATGCTACTTCTCCAGATGCTTTTTTAAAAACTTTAGATAAAAAAATACAGTACAGAGAGTTTGAATATATTAATGGAATTAGAATTGTTGTGGACGCAATGAACAAAAAAGATTCAACCTTTGACCTTATTGAAATTTCTCCAAGACTTGCTATGAATATTTCTGATAAAACTATAGACTATTCTATAAATAAAAGCGCATCAGACTTAGGAGTTTCTGGTTTGCCAGTTGGACAACTAATAGCGTCTAATGGAAATATAACTATTTTTGATCATGACCAGGCTTTTAACCCTAACAATAACAACAGCGTTATTTCTAAATATATTGCAAGACATATACAGTTTAAGTTTTATGAAGTAATTGTCGATGTCGACGGGTGGGACTACTATGTTCCAATTAAAACATTATATTCTGATGCTTTTCCAAAGCAAGACTTGATGACAAAGCGTGTATCTATAGGTTTGAGAGACCTTTACTGGTACCTTGAATCAATGGCTGCTCCAGAGATTTTAATGACAGAAGTTTCTGTTAGTTCAGCAGTGTCATTGCTTTTAGATAACATTGGGTTTTCAAATTATACATTTAAAAGAGTTGCAAATGAAAAAGAAATAATTATTCCATATTTTTTTGTTGCACCAGATACCAGTGTTGCCCAAGTACTTCAAGACTTGGCAGTATCAACACAGACAGCAATGTTCTTTGACGAGTATAACAATTTTGTAATGATGAGCAAAAACTATATAATGCCTACTGCAACAGAAAGACCAACAACCTTTGCTTTAAAGGGGACTAAAGATTTTATACAAGATGGAGAGATAAGAAATAAAACAAATAAGCCAAAGTTAGCAAACGTAATTTCTGTTTCAACCCAGGAAAATTCGGTATATAATGATGGATCTATTAACTACAGCACAAGATACATACAAAGGTCTATAGGCTCACTAAGACAGGCAAGCCTTGTTGATGATGAAAGATATTATACATATAAGCCAGCACTCCTTTGGGAGGTTTCTGGAACTCAAAATACAAAATCTATTAACAATGAGGTTGGAACACAGTCTGCTTATGTACTTAGTGCAATACCACTTAACTCAGATCTAACAGCAGAAGTTCCAGTAGTTAAAAATAATGTTGTAATAAATAACACCTTTAGTTTAGGAGAGGCAGCATATTGGATTACAAGATATAACGGATATTTTTATTCACAAGGCGAGATCATAAAGTATGATGCTGTGCAGTATAATGTTGCTGGAGTAGGAAATGTGTGGATAACCTCTACAGAAGATTATCAAAACTATTTTTCAAAACTTCCTTTTAATGGAAAGATATATCCTACTGGTCTTGTAAGAATATACTCTGAGCCAAAGTATTTTGAAAAAGACGGAGTTGTTAAATTACAAAATGGAGATGTTAAAAAGCATGGTCGTGGTCAATTTGGTACCACTATTGTTGCTCATAGTTCTGGCATAGCAGATTACTGGAAACTAGATGACAATGTTAAAGGTTGTTATATGTTATCTGAGTATTTATTTCAAAAAGACTTGACGCTACCAACCACTACTGTCGCTACATCTGGTAAGTTAACTGATGCTGGAGTGTCCTCTGACGCTCTTTCAAGAACTTCGTCTAGAAGTGGTATTATTAAAAACTTTATGTCAACATCTTTCCTTGGAGAGATAAGCACAGCAACAACTGTTCAAAAGGGAACTCTACAGTCATCAGCCCTTTCACTTACTGGTCCAAATTTTACTACCAAAGAAAAACCAAGAAACTTTATATCATATGTTCACAAATCTTTAGAAGATAGTAAATACAAACACTTTGGAACAAGAATGAGAATTGTTGGTAAAATAGAAAACAGTTCATCCAGAGGACAGACTTCAAATGGTTCTGCAACCTACTATGTTGTCAATGGAAGCACACCAGATAAAAATATAAATATATCTGGTGGATCTGGGGGTCTTGCGTTTATGCTAAACTCTACAACAAATGTCGGATATTATTTTGAAATTGCAGCGTTAGGAATAGGAAACCTTTCTAAAGATGAAAGAGAAAGCGTTAGCAATGTTTTCTTTTATAAAATCAAGTCTGATAATGGAAAAGCAATTCCAGTAAAGTTGTGGGAAGGTCTTGGAGAAATAACTGTAGACGATGGAAAGTTTACAGGTCAAGCAAGAATTGTTGCAGAAGAAAATCCAACAGTCTATGACCTTGCAGTTGAGTACCAAGATATAGGAAAAACAAGAAGATTTTATTTGTATCTAAATGGCAGACTGATAAAGACAGTTGATGACGCAGATCCTCTACCGATTTATTCTGGCATTGCTTTATTTTCAAGAGGTTCTTCAAGGGTTATGTTTGAAAATGTTTACGCTTTATGTAATAACTATTCGCAGAATACAACCTTTTCTCTTGGCGCTCCCATCAACTCAGTATTTGGAGATTCCGATATTGATGCAAATGAATCCTTTAGAAAGTATGCGCTAAGCGGTTTAATTCAAAATACATACCTTTCTGGAATAGGAACATCAGAAGCACCAAAATACAGCATCTTCTTTGAAGAGTTTGGAAGCATAATGCGAGAAGCAGCGACATTTAATTTTAAGTATGACAAGGCATATCCAGCATTAACTGCAAAAATATCCCCAACATTTAATAAAATTAAGGGGTATGTCGTTTCAGGATTTAGGGCGGGATCCTATGGTGCTGAGTTTATGATTTTTAACGCAACAGATACAGCAATAAGTTTAGATGAAACTACTGGAAATTATTTGAGAGTTCAGGGAGTAACTTTTACACAGCAGTCAGATAATCGTTTAACTGTAGATGATTATTTTAATAAAAATAGTTTAGCATCAAATCCAGAATTTGTTGCTGATAAACTAATTTCAAACCCTTATAAATTTAAGCAAGACTATCAAGACATAAAACTAAGCAGAATGACCTACGGTAAAAAAGATTTTTCTTTAACTACGCCATACATTCAGTCTTATGATGAGGCAACTAGTTTGATGAAATGGCTTGTTGAAAAAATAACAAAGCCAAGAAAATCTATAGGTGTTCAAATATTTGCAATACCAACGCTGCAATTGGGTGATATTGTAACTTTAGAATATGAAGAAAATGAAATTAACATGGCAGCATCTCCTTCAAGTAGATTTGTGATATATAATATAGATTATTCAAGAAGTTCAGATGGGCCATCGATGACAGTATTTTTAAGTGAGGTAGTGTAATGACAACAGGAGCAACTCCAAATCTTCCAGATCCAAAAATAACAGTAGATGATGATTCAATAAAGATTGCCACACCTGATCTAATTATAAAAGATGATGAGGCTATGTCTATTGAAGTAATGACAGATCTAATATTTGAAGATATTGGCGGACAAGAACTTTCAACAATTTCTAGACACGATCTTGTTAATGGTCAAAAAATATTGTACACTCCAATCAAAAATTTAACAGATCTTTATCTGCAGTACAACCCAAACAATATACTAAGGCTTCAATCATCAGACTCATACTTTAAGTCTCTTTCTCTTTCTATCTTAGACCATTTGCCAAAATGTGGCACAGGATACACCATATCACCGCCACCACCCCCAGTAAGCGATCCAGGGTATGTTGAAAAAGATTTAACTAAATGGATAAAAACTCCAAACTGTAAATCAATATATATAGACCCTATAACTGGAGATCTAATAATTAACCTAATTAATCTAAAAGATGGCGAGCAGGCAGAGGTTCAGGTATTGACAAGTGGAGCAACCTTTAATGATACAATATATACTGGAGGAAATTAATGATAACTAATATAGGTAAAAATATTTTAGCAAAGTACCTTGTGGGACAGACACCATCATATGCTTCACATATAGCGGTTGGGTGCGGGACTAAGCCATTGGTTGCTGACAACACTGTTACAATGCCAGACTACTCAGACAAGTCCTCTCTCGAATTTGAAATGTTTCGTGTGCCAATCATTTCTCGTGGGTTTGTAGATGAGGGCGGAGTTTCAAAAGTTGTGCTAACAGCAGAACTCCCAACTCAAGAAAGATATGAAATCACAGAGGTAGGCATATTCTCTGCAGCATCTAATCCTGATGCTGGCTCTTTTGACAGTAAGACTGTTTATTCTTTTTCTGAACTAGAGGCCTGGAAGTATTCTTCTCAGGGTACAGCAATACCCTCAATCTATGAACCACTAGATGATCGTGTTGTTAAGATTATTGGCGCAACAATTGCTGCAAGAACCCCTTCAGGATCTACCTTGACCTATACTACAGACGCAGAGCATGGACTTTCTATGGGAACAGAAATATCTATATCTGGAATCTCTCCAGTTGTATTTAACTTGTCAAAGGTTGTTATTGCCACTGTTCCAACTCCAACTTCTTTTACAGTTGTTTCTACTACCAGCCTAACAGGAACATTCGTTTCATCTGGTTATTTGATTAACGATGTTGATACAAATATAATCAATCAAGTCTATCCAGTATTTCAAACAAATGCAGATAATAAAATATTTACAAACTCAAACAGAGTTAGCAGATACGAAAGGTGTAGATTTTTAAATAATATTTTTGCAATATCTGGAAACAATGCAAACATTTCAATAAATTCAAGTGGTAACTTGATAGCAGAAACAGGATCAAATTTTATACAATTATCAAATGCATCTGTTGACTTTAGCAAAAACTCACCAACTGATGAGTTAAGGCTTGCATTTTCTGTTGTCAACAAAGTTGGTGCATCCCTCACTCTCCCAAAATCTGCAAGAGTTATAGTTGAGTTTTCATCTACAGGTAGTTTTAAAACTGGAAAGTGGGCAATCTTTGAAGCAGTTGTAGATGATACTAATAATAACTTCGCAACCAATAGATATTTTGTTGTAAAGAAACAACTTCAGCAGTTACAAAAGAGTCCTGAATTTTCCTGGGCAGAAGTAAAGAATGTTAGAGTATATGCCTCAGTTATGAAAGACAATAGCGGAGTGCCAACTTCAGACTTTTATGTTTGTTTAGATGGACTTAGACTTGAAAATGTTACATCTAACAACTCTGTATATGGGTTGACTGGATACTCAGTTATAAAAACACCAGAAGCAAAAACAATTATTAAGTCAGCAAACACAACAAACTATATTGAATTTAGATTTGGATTGGATGTATTGTAGTGGCAGACTCAGGAATAAAAAATATTGTTGTAAAGAAAGAATTACTAGGGAAAATAACAACAGAGAATGGAAGAATTGCAAGATTTAGGTTAGTGTCAGAAGACAAAAACAGAAAATCTGCATGGTCTCAAATATTTTCAGTAAATTCTGAATTAATCCAAGTTCTCCCAGGAGATATAAATGTTGTTGGCAATACAGTGCTTGTTAACTGGTCAAAAGGATCTAGAACTTCTACCCAAGAGATGTATGATGTTTTTGCTTCATTTGATGGTGGTGCCTATCTAAATGTTGGTGTTGCAGTTGGCACAAGTTATTCATTTTTAAAAACTGGAACTACGTCTGTAAAGGTTTTGGTCCAGTTGGCATCTATAAACCCAACAGTAAAGACCTCTCTTAAGGTTTATGAATCTCCAGTCAAGTCTCTGGTATAATTAGAGTATGTCAAAATTGCCTACGCCCGAAAGAGGGCAACCTCTAGATGTTACACTTATGTATCAGATTATTCAAACTATTAATGATTTGTCTGCTCAAGTAACTCCATCAATTAATAAATATGTTACAGTAGATACCAAGGACTCTGGAAAGCAAAGCGCAAAGATTTCAGAAGCCCGTATAATCGGTGGCTATGTTCAAGTAACGCAGGGCACAACAAAGACTGCAGGAACTTCTGAGCCATTTTCTTATCCATTTGGAACAGACTTTAAATTTGCACCAGTAGTCACAGTAACCCCTATAAATGTCGGAGGTACAGATGCTGGTAAGGATGTCACGGTAACAATCAGTAGCATCTCAACTTCACGAGTAGAAGGAATAGTTAAATTTAATACTGGTGGAGATACAACTATTGGTATCAACTTAATCATAGTTGGAATACCTAACTAATGATGTCTTGCAAAAAATGCAAAGGTAGAATGTTTATAGATAGACAATATACTGAGATCAACCATCTAGAAGTATACTGTATGAGTTGCGGAGTGAGAGTATTTTTTCATCCACCTAGCCACACTTTGGAGGGACAATGGTTACTAAAAAGGGAACTATTGAGAGCGAAAAATACAATGAGTCACCTGTAATACCAGGAAACAAAAGGGTTTGGTTTCTTAACGGAGACCTTGTTAGAATCCATCATTTAAATAAGTCTAATGGGATAATGTCTGTTTATAACATTACTAAAGATCAAATCGAAAGTTGTTTAATTAGTGACTTTAAAAATAAAAGAGAACGAGCATACACCGTAGGACAGACTGCTGATTTAGTTAATCGTCATAAAAAATATCTTCCAGACTTAATGAAGCGAGGAGTTATCCCATTTCCAACGGGATCTCAAAAAGGCGGAGCCAGAGGGTTCCAAGTAAGATCATATTATTCAGAATCGCAGGTAAGAGCAATACGTGATATACTTGCTTCATACCATATTGGCAGACCAAGAAAAGACAAATTAATAACAAACGATATTACGCCCAGCAAGCAAGAGTTGACACGCAGAATGGGCGATGGTATACTTACTTATAGGAAAACAGAAGATGGTCGATTTGTTCCAATTTGGAACGAGTCTATTTAACGAAGGGTATAAAATGTCAGACAGCAATTATGTAGTAACGAATGAACCAACAAAGGTATCTGTAACTCTTGGATACACATTAAATCTAGGAAATTTTCAATCACTAAGACTTGATCTTGGCGTTGTTGACAGTTCACGCAATGGAGAGACAGTCGATCAGTCTTTTGAGCGTGTTTATAAGTTTGTTGAAGACAAACTAACCGCAAAGATTTTAGAGGCCCAATCGGAGGCTGCTGAAGGATAATGGCAGAACGCAAAGACCGCATGGCTTTGCTTTCAAGATACAGTAAGTATCATACCGCAAGGTACGAATCAAAGCCATCTCTTAATCTAAATGTAGAGCAGTGGGCTTCTGATGCCCTTGTAGAATCATACACACTGCCAGGATGCTACGATATACTTGAGTATTACTTTTCGGTTGCAGAGAATCCATCTTGGAATTACTTTGCATACAATGCAGAAAAAATATTACAGGCACAAAAAGATAAAATTAAAGATATAGCAGAGCGCAATGAGCGCAGACGATTAGCAAAGGAGTGGTTAAGTGAATAACACAGAGGCAAAACTACTTACGGCTGTCTTAAAAGATAAACAAATCCATGTTCTGCTCCAAGCCAATGTCGACAACCTTCTTAGAACACACGGAGATATCTGGAATTTCGTTAGACTATATTTTGAAAACAATTCAGTCCTACCACCAGTAGAGTTGGTTACTGAAAAGTTTAGAGACTTTGATCCAGTGTCAGGTGTGGGCGCAACAAAGCATCATCTTGAAGAGTTGCAGGGCGAGTACCTAACAGATAGCCTAAAGGATATAATTAGATCCGCAGCATCTGAAATCCAAAATAACAATGGGAATGGTGCCCTTAATGAATTAATTACAAAGACTTCAGAACTAAAAAAGAATACTGCTGCAATTCGTGATATTGATGTTACTGATCTTGAGTCTGCTATTGCTTACTTTGAAAATGTTAAAAAGCAGCAGGCACTAGGTTTATCTGGAATTAAGACAGGTCTTCCAGGATTTGATAACTACCTACCTTCTGGAATTATGCCAGGACAACTTGGAGTATTCCTTGCTTATCCAGGAATTGGAAAGTCGTGGCTTGCACTTTACTTTGCTGTTCAAGCATGGAAGCAGGGTAAGTCCCCAATGGTAATCTCTCTTGAAATGTCTGAGACCGAAGTTCGTAATCGTGTATTTACTATTATGGGTGAGGGTCGTTGGTCACACAGAAAGATCAGCAATGGCGAGATTGAAATTGATATGCTAAAGGATTGGCATGCAAAGAATCTTGCAGGCAAGCCAGAGTTTCATATCATTTCAAATGATAGCGGTGGAGAGATTAACCCTTCAGTTCTTCGTGGAAAGATTGACCAGTACAAGCCAGACTTTGTAATCGTTGACTACCTTCAGTTGATGGCTCCTAATCAGAAGTCAGATAACGAAACGGTACGAATGAAGAACCTTTCAAGAGAACTTAAACTAATGGCTATCGGTGAAGAAGTTCCTATTATTGCTATCTCGTCTGCTACACCAGATGATGTTAATGACCTCTCTACGGTCCCTACGCTGGGTCAAACGGCATGGTCTAGACAGATTGCTTATGATGCTGACTGGGTGCTTGCATTAGGCCGTGGGACAAACAGTGATATCATTGAATGTGCATTCCGTAAAAACCGTAATGGATTTATGGGAGACTTCCTAGTCCAGTGTGACTTTGACAAGGGATACTATAGATATAAAGACTTTGAAGATAAGTAGTTATAATATGGTATGTCAAAAAAGAATGATATACCGTATGAATCATACCATCATAAGCCTATCAAAAGGTTTTACCTTGATGGAATAATTCACGATGATTCTATGATCGGAAGGCTCAAAGAAGAGTATATACGATTATTGACTTCAGAAATGAAACTAAGTGGGTATGTTCCAAGAATTGATCTTGACCCAGACTTCACAATAGGGTATAATGATATAAAGAACTTTTTTGAATTTGAATTATCAATACAGGCAGTCTACGCAGGGAAAAGGAAAAGCGAATGGATAGCAGGAATAGACGGAACCAAACCCATCTTTATTCCGCAGAGCAAGTCAAGCGAGTCCTTACAGGATCGGGTATTACCGTAGAGTCTGAACTTGATGCAGACTTTATGATCTTTTGTCCATTTCACAATAATCACAGAACCCCAGCAGGAGAAGTACAAAAAGGTAGCGGAATGTTCTTTTGTTTTTCTTGCCAAAAATCTGCAGACCTTATAGAACTAGTTATGCATACCTCTGGCAGAACATATTTTGAGTCTGCAAGGTTTATAAAGAGCAAAGAAAAGTTAAGTAACATTGCTACAGAGATTGAAAAGGTTCTTGTAAAAGAAGAAGTCTACAAAACTTTTGATGAACTTATTATTAAAAGACTACACAATGGTTTAGTTGCTTCAGAAAGAGCAAGAAATTATTTTACATACAGAAAAATTGAAAAGTCATCTTGCATAAAGTTTGCGTTGGGCTATTCAGAAAAGCAAGATATGGTAACTGTTCCAGTCCATAGCCCAGATGGTATTCCGCTTGGGTTCGTTGGTAGATCTATTGAAGGAAAAGATTTTAAGAATACTCCAGGACTTCCAAAAAGCAAAACACTCTTTAATTTGCACAGAGTCAAGAAGTCTGATAGAGTTTATGTAGTGGAGTCTTCATTTGATGCCATTAGGCTTGATCAAGTAGGGCTACCAGCAGTAGCAACACTTGGTGCAAATGTATCAAGCACACAAATAGAATTGCTTCAGAAGTATTTCAATAACATTATTGTTATTGCTGATAACGATGAGGCGGGAGGAAACATGAAAGATAGAATAGTTGAAAAACTTTCTACTCGTGTTTCTGTTATTAAACTAAACAATCAGTATAAGGATATTGGAGATATGCCAGACGAAGAACTTCGGAATTTAGAGTTTCAGTTTGACAAATCAATATCTCTTATGCTAAACTAATATAACAAACAAAGGAGAAATATATGAGCGTAGTAAAGGGACTCAAGAACATTAATGCCCTGCTCGACAAGCCAAAGTATGAAAACGACGGGCCAAAGTTAAAGTGGCTAAAACTTGCTGATGGACAATCGGTTAAGATTCGATTTATCGAAGAACTTGATGAAGACTCAGCAAACTATAGTGAAAGTCGTGGACTAGCACTAGTTGTTAAGGAACACGTAAATCCAAAGGACTACAAGCGCAAGGCTGTAGACACTATGGAATCAGAAGGTCGTGACTGGGCAGAAGAAATGCACCGCAAGGATCCAAAGGCAGGATGGCGTGGCCGTCTTCGCTTCTACTGCAACGTACTAGTTGACGATGGAATCGAAGCACCATATGTTGCTATCTGGTCAATGGGTATCAGCAAGCAGTCATCATTTAATACAATTCGTGAGTATGCACTTGAAACAGGAAGCATATCAAACGTACTATGGAAGTTAAAGCGTAATGGTCAGGGAACTGAAACCAATTACACACTTATTCCATCAGCACCAGACAAGGAACCATTTGATTGGAAGGCTGTAGAGCCTTATCCTCTTGAGTCAGCACTTAAGAAGATTCCTTATGCCGAGCAAGAAGCATACTACTTGGGCTTTGATGGCCCATCTGTAACTTCATCTACCAACGCTGATTGGTAATATGAACTACGTCGGCTTACATGTCCACACCCATTTCAGTTTATTTGATGGGATTGCTACTCCAGAAGAATACGTGAACCGTGCAGTTGAGTTAGGGATGCCAGCAATTGCCATCACTGACCACGGTACTTTATCT
>Ga0208231_1000053_pt1 | contig 34745 bp, 49 predicted proteins | sample LakMenEpi15Jun12_FD_150702 | JGI IMG/M metagenome (GOLD analysis project Ga0208231, IMG submission 150702) | Freshwater microbial communities from Lake Mendota, WI - 15JUN2012 deep hole epilimnion (SPAdes) | ecosystem: Environmental > Aquatic > Freshwater > Lentic | place: Lake Mendota, Madison...
CTCGACGCGCGGCGTCCTGCACAGCCTCGGGCGGTGTCAGCTCGGCAGTCGTGAGCGCCATCAGAGACCGCCCGGCAGCGCGCCCGCAGGCGGCGTCATGGCGACCGTGCCCGCGACCCGCGCGCGCTCGCTACGCCCATCGGCGGCAGTCGAGGGCGGTGCAAGCTCGAGGGTCGCGCGGATGTGGCGCTCGTCGTCGGGAGATGGCGTCAGCGCGCCCGATGCGAGGAGAGAGACCACGTCAGAGATGCGCTCGACCCACAACGGGGAGCGGATGCCGGCGTAGGTCAGACGCGGCAGCTCGGCGAGCGGGAGCGGGCCGATGTTGAGGGCGACGATGGTGCGGACGTACCCGGCGAGGCCCTCGGCGACCCATTGGCACAGGTCACCCGCGAGCTGCGCCGCGAGGTCCGCGTGCACCTGCGCCGTGGAGTAAGAGCCCGAGGAGGACGCCGAGCCCATCGCGAGGTGCTGCACGTAGCACGCCTGCAAAATCTGCCGCTCGAGGTCGGCGACCACGCCCGAGAGCGGAGCGGCCGAGTCGGGGCGACCCTCCCACGCAAGCGTCGCCCACGAGGGCATCACCAGCGCGGCCTCCTCGTGCGAGGACCACTTGCGCGCGATGTCGAGCAGCGCCGACCGGGCCGACTCAATGGCCGACACGTCGGGCGGTCCGCCATCGCTGCGAGCCGAGCGCCCGAGGGCCTCCTCGTCGATGCTGATGGTGGGCACTGGGACCGCGGTCCGCTGCATCGCGACCGCGCGCAGGCGCATCGTGGCCGTGTAGTCCGTGGCAAGCGGCTCGATGTGCCGCATGATGCCGAGCCCCTCGACGCCCGCAGCCGGCGAGGGATAGACCAGGTGGACGAGCCGCTCGTAGGGCAGCCGCACCGATGTCATGCTCGACAGCCCGCCGGGCTCGCGGCGCCATTGGTCGACCGCGACCACGCGCCCGTCGCGGTCGTACACCCATTGACGCACGCTCGATTGGTCGCGCGGCTCTAGGTCGACGTAGGTGGTCCCCTCGTAGGGGTATGCCACCATCTCCGCGAGGCTGAACCCCATCAGCGCGCCGCGCAGGAGGTCGCGCAACCGCGACTCCCACGAGGGCAGCGCGATGATGCGCCCCTCCCATTCGATGACCGGGGAGCTCGCCCCGCCGAGACCAAGCACGCGCCGCACGACCGCCGCAGCGGCCTCCGACGCAGGCGAATCCGCCACCGGGGATACGTCCCACGTGGCCGAGGTCGCGAGGCCCGACAACGCCTGCCACCCGACCCGCACGGGCGCGCACCGCTCGGCGACCGAGTAGGCCCGGATGCGCTCCGACAGCACCGCGAACCGTCGCGCGTGCTCGCCATCCTGTGCCGCGAGAGAGTGCGCGCCGATGCCCCGACCTGGTACGGCCTCGGGCGGGGTGTAGGCGGAGACGCGGACAGCCTGCGGCATGTGCGCAGACTACCACACGCCGTCAGTCGATGCACGCACGGTGCGTCAGGCTACTCGGCTGCGGTGTCTGCGGCCCCGGGCACGGGGGCTCCGTCGCGCAACACCGTCATACCGCCGCGCAGCGCATCCCACACGGCTTCGGACTCCGTGTCGAAACTCTCGCAAGCCTCCCACACAGAGCGGTCGGACGTGTAGGCGCGCTCCCAGTTCATCCGCTCAACGGCGATGCCGACTGCCTTGGCCAGCTCGGCAGCCTGCTTGATGTTGCTTTCGTCGTCGCGCAACACCGCTACGTGGTCCTTCATCGGCCCTGCATTGCACTCCCACAGAGTCCATATGCACACCTTGACACCGTCGCTCATCTCATCCTCCTCGCGCCCCTCGGCGCTCATCTACTCCACTAATTCCGCCGCCGGTCTGCACGTCGTAGTGAACCCCGCCGACGTGCAGTGATAGTCCACGCCCTTGCACCGCGCGTCCCACGTCCACGAGGCGTAGTGCATCTCCACCTCGCGGACCTCGACCTGCTGCTCCGTGCACGGCATCTGCGACACGCTCATCGCACGCGCCGAGGACTGCCACTGCGCCGAGCAACCTGCGGCGACGAACGCCACGAGGATGAACCTGCCCATATCGACCTCCTGCGGCCCTCGCCGCACCGTCACGAGTAGCACGCGCCCGGACACCTCGCAACGCCTACTCATGCCACGACCCCGGCGCCTCGTACCGCCTCGGCCCCTGCTGCGTCGGAGCCGGTGCCGTCGTCGGAGGACCGGGCGGCGACCACAGCACGTGCCGCACGGCGTACCGCAGCGCGTCGGCGTGGTGGTCATGCGTCCCGTCCTTCGCGGGCCTGCCGGGTTGCCGCGCGTCCCATCGATACCCCGACAGCGCGCGGGCCAGGGTGCGCCGCCCTGCCGGAGCGCGCAGTCCGGCCTCGTAGAGCTGCCGCGCCACGGTCAAGGCGCCGCGCTCGAGGGCGAGGTCCACGCGCGTGCACCCGCTCACGATGTCACGCCGAGCCGGGTCGCGCTCGATGATGGGCACCATGCCGAGCCCCTGCGGATGCGCCGCGCGCACCAGGTCGAGGTCAGACGCCCCGGTCTGCGCCGACCGCGCAGCGCCTGCCGGGTCGACCACGACCATATCAAGCGGGATGCGCCGGTCGCCCGGGGTCCAGTGGCGTCGAGGCACGCAGTCGGCCGCGAGGCGCGCGAGCAGGTCGGGGAGCGCCTCGTCGTCGGGCGCCCACTCCCGCACGACGCACCAGCGGTTACGCCCGGTCTCGGCGAGCGCGAGCACCGCAGGGTGCCGCAACCCGAAGTCCATCGCGAGCAGGCACCGCATCGTACCCCACTCCGGGACCAGGTCGACGACGCAGCGCTCAGGCGCCCACGACCTGAACACGGACCCCGAGGGCGGCAGCGGCCGATTCTCCGCGAGCGCCGAAAAGTCCCGCTCGCCGAGCGTCTCGCGCATCCGGTCGAGCCACCCCGGCCCGAGGTGCGCCACGTTGTCCGCGCTCACCGGCAGGTACACCGCTCCCCCGACCTCGCGCGTCCGCTCGACCCACCACGCGGGCTCGACGGGGATGCCGCACGTGAGCACGATAGGCGCGCGGACGTGCCCGCCCTGCGTCATCGGCACGCGAGCTCGAGAGCGCGCCACGTCGAGCACGTCGGGGCGCAGCGTCTGGCACTCGTCGATGAGCACGGCGTGCGCGTTGACCCCCTCGATAGGAGACTGACCGAGGCCCGCGCCGGCAGGCGTGTCGAGGTGCGCGAGGATGAGCCGCGACCCGCTTGGCCACGCGAACGCCTGCTCGCTTATCTGGTGGGCCACGGTCGAGCCCGAGAGCAGGCCGTGGAGATGTGGGAGGTGCACGTCGCGGAGGCGCCGATGCGTATCCATGCCCACGACCACGGTGGCGCCGGGTCGGTGCTCCGCGATGAGGCACGCGAGCGCGCAGAGTGCGAGGCTCTTACCGCTCCCGAGCCCGCCGCGAATCGCCGCGATGTCGCCGGGCCAGTGACCCGAGAGCCCTGCGGCGAGCATGTCGGCCTGCCACGGCAGCGGGTCGAGGTCCGCGATGCGCGGCGTGGTCATGCCGAGCCCGAGCGCTCCGGGGCGGTGCGTGCTGCGATGCGCTCGAGGAGCGGCGCCGTCTCGACGCCCTGATGCACGTGCGTCGTGACGGTGACCGATGGCTCGCGCGGGTACTCGTCCGGGGATGCGCGCTCGAGGAGCCACGCGGCGGCCTTCCAGTCGCCCCCGGCCGATGCGCCGCGCACGTGGTCGAGCAGTACGGCATTCGCGCGCGCGCGCGCCTGTGCCCATCGGGCCGCGAAAGTCGCGAAAGGCTCCTCGCCACGCTCGCCCCGCGCCACCCAGTCCTGCACGGTGCTCTTGACCACGCCTGCCCGAGCGCACGCAGCGCCGACGAAGCCGAGCGACTCCATCTCGGCGCAGAGTCGGTCCATGACCTCGGGCGTGCACTTCGTGGGCGCCCCCTGCTCGTGCGTAGGCGGAGGACGCCGCGCGCCCTTCTTCGCCCTCGGCGCGCTCACACTGCCACCCGCTGCGGACCCACCGGCCACGCCGCCATCTGCTCCCGTGCGACCCGCGCCACCTCGAGGATGACGCTCGCCCGCTGCGCTGCGCCCCAATCGTAGACCACCGGCGCCCCGCCGACCGGCCCCGTCCGCGTCCACCGCCCGAGCAGCACAGCCGGAACGCCTCGGTCTCGCGCAGCTCGCAGCACATGGTCGTGGAGCAGTCGCGTCGGGTCGTCCTCGGCGGCGCTCATGCCCTCGCCCGTGTCCTCGGCGACGAGGAGCAGCGTCGGGGGCGGCTGCACGTCGAGCAGCCGCAGCACGTCGAGCGTCGTCGACAGCGCGATGGTGACGTTGGCGCCGAGGTGTCGAGCTGCCGCGATGAGCAGCGCACGGGGCGCCTCGGTCTCGCCATAGATGACGACGGTCATCGGCATGGTCATCCGTCTCCCTGTGTACCTGGCGCGGGGGGAATCCCGCCCAAGTGGTGGATCATCGATTGCTGCGTGAGGTCGCGTCGTAGGCCGTGCATGCGCTCCGAGCATACCCGCTGGCTCACCCGCTCCCCATCGATGCGCGTAACCGACGCCTCGATTCGGACGCAGTCCGCCGTGAGCCGCTCGACCATGAGGCGCGTGCGCTCCATCGCCGAGGCCATGCGCCACAGGATTCCGCCGAGCGTGCACAGGGCGCCGATGAGACCGAGCCCAACGGCGACCTCGGACGCACTACCCACGGGCGCACACCCACAAAGGCTGCCGCCGGCACCGCGAGGCGTGGAGCCTGACGACGGGGGCGACAATGCAGCGGTACACGTCAGCGACCGCGCAGAGCGAGCGCATGACCGTCTCGCACGCAGGCATCCCCCACGCCCGAGCAGACCACCACGTCGGGGGCCTGCGCTTGCGCGGTACCAGCGGCATCAGGCGCCGCCCGGCTTCGGTCCGCCGGTGCCCATCGACCGCCCGACGAGCAGCCCGACGATGCCCGCAATCTGCGCGATGGCCGTGTCGACCTTGCCGCCCTCGATGAGCGCGAGGCTCGCGATGAGCCCCATGCCGATGACGCCCGCGATGAGCGTCGCGTTTGCCCGCAGGCCGCTCACGGCGCGAGACCGGGCGGCGCATCCTCGGCTGCCGGCAGTGCAGCGTCCGGTGCCGAGCTCGCAGCCACGACCGGGAGCGCTGCATCAGGCGTCTCGGCGACCTGCCGCGAGCACCCCACGTCGACCCGCAGGCCGTCAGCCTCGAGGGTCGCGCGCAGTGCCACGAGCCGCACCGGCAGGCCCGTCAGCGACGGCACCGCGACCGGGACCGACGCGACCGGCGTGGAGCAGACCCACACGTCGCGCTCGATGCTCGGCACGGTCGCCGAGCCGCAGGAGATGAGGAGCGCGAGAGCCGCGCAGAGACCGATGATGCGCGTCATGGTGACCCCCGCAGGATGCCCTCGAGTGTGTGACTTGGCGGCGCGTCGTTGATTGCGCCGAACTTGATTTTGAACGACCGAATCTCGCTCACGATGCCGGTCACGGCGGTCGCCGTGCCGATACGGATTTCGCCGGGGTTATTCGTGTCGGCGGTCATCGTCGAATAGACCTTCGTGTCGATGAGGTCGCCGTTGCACCAGAACCTCACATACCCGGCCGTGCGCTGAATCGTGAGGATGTAATACGCGCCCGTGGCGATGGGGCGTGCCATCGATGCCGTCGTCGTCTCGATGACGTGCCCCGACGAACTGGGATACACCCCGATGCGCTTCGTCCCGTCGCGGATGACGATGTAGTTGTTCCCGTTCGCGCCCAAGGTGCTCGCCAGCATCTCGACGCGCGCCTCCCACTCCGTCTCCGTCGTCAGTTCCGAGAGCGTGCGCGACAAGTAGCCGGTCGACGACGTGCCGGTGACGATGCGAATGGACGTGCCCGTGCCGACCGTCGGATAGGTCACGGTCGCCGCGTTCGGCGACTGCGTGAGAGACCATCCCGAGGGCAGCGCGCCGCTCGGGTTCGCCCACTCGTAGGTCCACGAGTCGGCGGCGAACCCCGCCAGGAAGTCGGTCGACGCGGCGACTGCCGCAGTCCCGAGCCCGAGGTTCGTTCGCGCGGCCGCAGCGTCGCTCAGGTTGCTCAGCGTGGTATCCGCCCCGCTGCCCCCGCTGCTCGGCAGCGTGATGCTCGACCCTGCGCCGACGGCATACGTCCCGATGCCCGCGATGCCGAGCGTGATGCAGACCCCGAGGAGTAGCAGGCGCGCGCCGCTCACGGCTGCGTCCGATACGTGCCGCACACCTCGAGGTCAGCCGTCCCGCTCCCGACCGAGCGCAGTGACACGGCCTGCGCCGTCACACCGCCCGCGACCAGGCCACGCGTCGACCACACCCGAGCGCCACCCGCCACGATGCGGGGCGCGTGAGTCGTCGCGCCGCAGCCTGCCGAGGCGCCCATGCACAGGACCGCATTGTCGCCGGTGCCCGCGGTCTCGCGCGACACCACCGACACCTCCTGAAGATACAGCCCCGCCGCGAGCGCGGTGCCCGTGGCCGGGTCGTAGAGGTCGTCACTCGTGAGCTCGCCCCATGACCCCGTCGCAGCGGCGACGACGACGCACCCGTATCGAGTGCCGTAGACGCCCTGCGAATCCTGCGCCTGCGCGCGGCTCATCAGCCCGCCATTGCACGCGATGAACGCGATGACCCACCAGAGAAACGCTCGCATCAGCCGACCTCCATCCTTGTGCGGATTGCCTGCCGGGCGACCTGCGCCGCAGCGGTGACCCGCGCGTAATCTGCATCCGAGACGCCCGGCCCGCGCCACGTGGCGACCCGGCCTCGATTGTCCACGTGGGCGAAATCCGGGTAGACCCCGACGCCGCCCGCCGGGATGACGCCCTGCCCCATCAGCCGCAGCGCGAGGATGCCCAGCTCGAGCGCCGACATGAACGCCGTGGCGAGGTCGGCCGCTGCGTCGTCGCCACGCTCGCGCGGGTCGGCCCGGTCCTCGGGCGGTACGTGCCGGCTCGACTTCGCGGTCCTCGAGTGCGCGCGCTCGCCCGAGACGATGCGCACCGCGCCCCCGACCTCGTCGCGGATGCGCTGCACGGTGCCGGTGACGAGGCGCTGATACCGCGCCCGAGACCCGGCGCGCAGCCATCGGCGACCGTGGAGCCCGGGACCGCTGCGACGGTCCATCAGTTCCCACGCCGCATAGTTCATGGACAAGCGTTCCGTCGCGTCGCTCATGTGGGCATCGTACCACACGGCGATGCCGGAATCACCCGCCCCGCGCCCGGGTCAGGAGTTGCCGCCACGCTTCCGCCGCGCAGGCAGGTACTTGCCCATTGCCGAGGCATCGCAGGCGGTCCACCCGAGAGGCACCCCATGAGCCACTCGACCCACGTCGGGTTCAGCGGCCCACCAGCTACCGCATCCAGCGGGAGCGCGTTGCGCCTGTGTTGCGAAGGACTGCCGTTGTTGCTCGCGTTGTTCGCCGTCGGCGTAGGTAGCATCGACCGCGCCACCGCCGACGAGAGCCGCAGGTCGCCCTTCCCGCCCGCCTGATTCGGGCCGCCGTGACTGCCGTCCGTTGCCAGCGGCGTGGGCCACATTGCCCGCCGCGCCATCGTGTCGAGACTCGGGGCGCCCGCCGTCCGATACGTCGACCCGTCGGGCCGGTGCCCGTTGTTGCGTGTGCCGTAGGGTGTCGAGGTCGGCGTCGGAAACTGCGCGGCCCATGTCGCGAGCCCGTCCCCGCTTTTGTCGGACAGCCCGGCCTTGTTGTAGTTGCCTTTGACCGTCGGCGTCGGGCAGTTGAGCCAATATCCAGATTCGCTGTCGCCTGTGCGGGGCGCCAACATCGGACGCTCCGAGCACGCCCCACTCTGCATCGTACCCGAGCGCGGCCAGGTCACCGAGCACGGTGCCGAGTCCTCGAGTAACGAGAGCTGGAGAGTTTTCCACGAAGACGTAGCGTGGTCGAACCTCGCCAATGATGCGGGCCATCTCTCGCCAGAGTCCCGAGCGCGCGCCGTCGATGCCGGCGCCGGAGCCTGCGACGCTGATGTCCTGACACGGGAAGCCGCCAGAGACGACATCCACGAGTCCAGCCCACGGTCTCCCGTCGAAGGTTGACACGTCATCCCACACGGGGAAGGGCTCAAGGCTCGCGTCGTCCTGTCGGGCCATGAGCACGGCGCGGGCGTATCGGTCGAGTTCAACGGCGCAGACGGTTCGCCATCCGAGCTCAAGGCCGCCGAGAATGCCGCCCCCAGCGCCCGCGAAAAGTGCCAGCTCATTCACACACCGCCCCGCGCCGTCTCTGCCCGCTCCACGCGCACCTGGTCGAGCGCGATGAGCCTCGCATCGCCCCGGTGCACCGCGCGCCCGAGGTGGTCATCGACCGTGGACGGAGGCGCCTTGCCTGGCCCGCCGCGCATCAGCCACGCGTCACGGGCGGCACGCTCGCGGCAGAGCGTCAGGTGTCGCGCGACGTAATCCACCGGGTCGGCCGTGCGCTTGCGTAGATGCTTCGGCTCAGTCGATGAGGCGCTGTGCGCGACGCCGTCAGCCTCCGCGAGAGACGCCGCGATGGGCGCGTCTCGCCGCGAGTCGAGGAGCGCGGAGAGGGTCGCCTGCATCGTGCACTCGTCGTCGCGCAGGTTCGCCGCGGTCAACGCCAACCCCATCGCGTGTGTGACGTGCAGGTCAAGACGCCCGGCAGGCTCGTGCACTCGGCTGAACCGAGTCTGTGCCACATCCATGCTCCGCAGCAGCGTTACGACTGAATGACGGTGCGCGCGAAGATGCGGAACGATATACCCGAGCGCACGCAGCGCCTCGGCGACCTCCTCGCGCACGACCTGCGCGCCGCTCCACATGCGCACGCCGCGACGCCGCGACGCCGTCGACTCCTGCCGGTCGGCTATCCAGTCGCGCTGGAGCATCGTGGGTCGGTAGATGACCCGCACGTCGAGACCGTCGCCCCTCATGCCACACCCCCCATCGACGGCACCCACGCCGCCCCGTCCATCATCCGCGCCCATGCGGCGCACTCGTCATGCCCCACGCTCGCGACGCCTCGGTCACGCAGCGCGTGCAGCGTCGACCACTCCCACAGCGACCCCCACGGCGACTGCCCCGGAGGCATCCACCACAGCGCCACGAGCGCGTGCGCGTCCATCGCGTCAGCCGCTGCGAGCGTCGACCACTGCGGCCCGTGCGGCGGTCGAGCGCCGAGCGCGGATGCGAAGTCCCACCGCTCGGTGACGCAGGTCTTGGCCTCGAGGTACACGGCCTCGGGCGGCCCGCCCCGCACGATGCTGCCCACGTAGTCGACGCTGGCCCGCGCAGCCCACGCCGCGGGAAACGTGGTGCGCCCCCGCGCGTCCTGCCGCGTCGGACCCATCACGAGCGCCTCGGTCGGCACCTGGACCATAAGCCCGGCCCGCGTGACGCGGAGGTGCGCGTGATACGCATCGAGCCGCGCCTGCCACGCGAGGCCGAGGGCGCGAGACGTGCGCCCGGTCGAGGACTTGGTCTCGGTCATACGTCCCTCCGCATCGCGTCGAGGTCTGCCTCTGCCTCGCGCAGCATCGACGCGCAGTGCGACTCCATCGCCCGCGCCACGCGGACCCGCATCGCGTCGACCCGTGCCAGACGCGCCGACTCATCGGCCTGTGCCTCCGCATCGCGGGCCTCCTGCGCCGACTCCGCGAGCGCACGCCGTGCCGCGCTCACCTCGCGACGCTGCCACTCGAGGGCGATACGCCGCAGCGCGCGCCCGAGGATGTCACCCATTGTTCGATTCCTCCTCAAGCGCAGCCTCGAGCGCCTCGACGTCCTCGCGCAGTTCCTCGAGCCTGCTTTCGGTGTCACGCACATCCCGGCGCCACAACTCCAACAGGTCCGCCACCGCGTCGCGCCTCGCCAGACGCGGAGGGCGCACGCCGTGGCACGTCAGCCACCTGCGCCGGCCGTCTGCCGTCTCGCAGAGCGCTTCGTCGACGTCTCCGTCGTCCCCGCGCACGTCACACACCGTCATCGCCGTGAACCGAACTCCGGCATACCCCGTGTCCGGGTCGTACTCGGCCTGATAGACCACGTCGCGAGCCTTGATTGCCGTACTCATACTCGACCTCCTGCGCCCCCTCGGACGCGCCTGTCTGGACCCACCATCTCCGCTCGCCTCGTCGCCCCGCGCAACCTCGACCACAACCGGTCGCCGATGTGCTCCGCCAGCCCCGCGTCGTCGAGGTTGCTCGCGATGACCGTCGTCTTGCCGTCGTCGAGCCTGCCGCCGAGCACCTCGTCGAGCAGTTCCGCCGCGTACTCCGTCACCCGCTCGCGCCCGATGTCGTCGAGCACGACCACGTCGGGCGTCAGCACCCGCGCCCGCATACCGTGTTGGTCGACTTCGCGCCCGATGGCGTCTCGGTACCGCCGCACCCACTCCGACCAGAGCACATATCTCGCCGACACTCGACGGTCGCAGAGCGCGCGGACCAGAGCGCATGACCGATGCGTCTTGCCGGTGCCGGTCGGGCCGACGAGGCGCAGGCCCATCGACCTCGAGGTCCACGCCTCGACCCACGCCGCAGCAGGGCCGCCCGGGTCGAGCGTCGCAGCGCGGTACGTCCACGGGATGCGGGCCAGCGTGAGACGTCGAGCGCGGGCCACAATCCCCGCGCACGGGCACCGCACACCGTCGACGGCCTCGACCCCGGCGCAGACGCCGCAGCGCGGCGCATCCCACGCGCACGCTCCGTCACGCTCGACCTGCACGACGTCGGACCAGGCCAGCGGAGGGCGCGGTGTGTCGTCGCCACCGCCCCCGCCGAAGTCGCCGAGCAGGTCAGCAAGTGAATCCATGTCGACCTCCTGCGCTCCCTCGAGCGCGCAAAAGTGCCCCGGTATCGCCACCGCCGGGGCGTCGGTGTAGGGACCGACCGACCACCGCGTTAGCGGGAGGAGCGGCCTGCCGGCTGCGCTGCGTAGCACCTCGCGACCCCTCGGTCGCTGTGCTCATGTCGCACGCCCCGGTGCGGCTGTCAACCGTCCGCACGCCCTGCGAATCGCGTCGAGCCGCTCGCCCTCGGTCAGATTCCGCCCCGCGATGAGGTCGAGCAGCGCGTCACGAGCTCGCCGCCGAGCACACCCCTCGTCGCGGTCGCGAGTCGGGCGGTTCGTGAGGATTGCGCGCGAATCAGGCGCCACGAGAATTGAGAGCAGCGCGTCGAGATGTCCCGGGTCAATGCTTACCATCTCTCACCCTCCTCTGCCGATTCCTGCACGGTCGCCCACGCGGCATTGACGGACTTGCGCCCTGCCGGGCCTTGGCGCCCCCCAGAAGGCGCGCGGACGGGTCGGGTGCTGTCGTGTATGCCCTCGGCCACGATGCGGCCTAGGAGAGCCAGCGACGGCCCGCTGCCGCCTGCGACCTCTGCCGCCCGCTGGATGCAGGCGAGGACGTGCGGCGCTCCCTTGGCCTCGACGTGGCGCTGGATGGCGTCCGCGTCGAGCGCCCCGACCATCATCGGTGCCGAGCCTCGTGCACTGCGCAGCGCCAGACGCCACGCCTCGAGGCAGCCCGAGAGCCCTTCCGGTGCTGGAGCCGTCGCCGCCGCTGCCTCGTGCGCGCGCCCCTGCGTGCGCGTGGGAGCTGCGTCAGCAGCGACCTGTATGTCCTGTCCTGTGTGTACTGTATGTCCTGTACTGTAGGCGTGACCGTCACGCGACGTCACGTGACGTAACGTTACGTCACCGTTACTCGCCGTTATGTCACGTGACGTCGCGTGACCGTCCGTTACGTCACCGTTACGCCGTGACGCTCGGTGACGCCGCTGCCTCTCGGCGCCGGTGTTGTCCCGCTGGTACTCGTCCCAGCCCGCCACGAGGTACGCGTCGCCATCGACGATGAGCAGGCCGACCTCGAGCAGATGGTCGAGCGCCGCCTGCCACGCCTCCGGCGACGGTCCCCACAGGTAGGCCATAATTCGCGCGGTGCACTCCCGCATCTTGACTCGCCCGTCGCCGGCCTTCGCTCGAGCGACGACAGCAGGCCACGCCCACGCGTGACCGGACGCGCAGAGACGCCCGTCCATCGGTACATCGCAGTCTATGCGGACCCAGCTCACGGCGCGACCGTGCCAGGTGTCGAGGTCGGTGCAGCCTCGCGCCACAGGCCGCGACGCTTAAGCCGCCGCCGTGCATCGGCCGACGAGGGCCGCGCGCCGCGTGCGACCCACCGCCACGCGGTCGAGAAATCCACACGCGCGATGTGCGCGAGGTCTGCGATGGTCATGTGGTCGCCGTGGAACCGTTCAAGGTCGAGCATCGTCTGCGCCCTCCTCAGCGCGTGATACACAGTGCGCACATTTTGTTTGCGGGCGCAAGTGTCGTGCGCGCGAATGACGCGCCACGACTTGCGGTGCAAGGTCGGATGCAAGTTGCAACGCAAGATGCAACCAGCGTCAGAGCGGGATGATCAGTTGCTCTGGCTCGGCTCGCAGCGCACGAGCGACGGTCGTCGATTGAATCGGCCCGCCGGTGCGCGACCGAAAGCCCTCACCACTCAGCGCCGCAGCGATCTTTCTGATGCTCAGGCCAGATGCGCGAAGCTGATGCATCCGGAACAACAAGGCGCGCTCTGTTGGGTCGATGGTCAACGCGCCAGAAGTTTTGCTATAGCCAAGTGGAGGGTGGCCAGGCGGCACGCCTCCATGCTTCCTGATGCGCGCGTGAGCCTCGCGAATCATGGCCGAGATGGCCATATCCTTGTCGTGCACCTTACCGTGGCAGGGCTCGCAGAGCGGGACAGTCCTTGTGCCCCCCCTGCTGCGCGGGACCACGTGATGGTCATGCAGGGGAGGAGCGGCGTCGCACTCCCAACAGGATTGCATCCGGCACCTACTCGCCCCGCTCGATAGCCGCCATGTCGGCGGTCATGAGCGCGGGCATGATTGCGGCCGCTGCGTCCTCGATGGCCGGCGCGATGGCAAGCATGAGCCGCTCCGCCTCGGCGCCCCGGAGTTGCGCGCGGCCGGCGACGCCCATCGGCAGACCGAGCGCGCGCCAGAGCGCGTCGAGCATGCGGCCGGCGAGGATGTCGGCGTCAGCGGCGACGCCGAACCCGGAATCCCCGGTCGTGACGGTCGCGCCCAGGTGGCGCCAGTGCACGGCCCCGAGCTGCGACAGCGGCGTCATCAGCGGCGCCGCGAGCACTGCTCCGCGCACGTCGACACCCCGCGCCCTGACTTGGCACGGCCTCGTGACCCCGCCCTGCGTCGAGCGCCCCGCGGTCAACGGGTCAGGCATCGCAGGCGGGTCGCCGACCATGCCGCCCCGGCGCCACGCGGCGAGCTCGGCCTCGAACGCGACCCACTCCGGCCCGTGCTCGTAGGCATACTCCGCGCGGCGCTCTGGGCGCTCGTTGTCGCTCGTGGTGCTCATCGGCGGGACCCCATGGCAACGATGCGGTCATGCGTCGACGCCGCGAGCGACTCGACCTCGATGGTCGCCACGAGTCGCTCGGCGACGGCCTGCGCGATGCCGGACCCGACATGCTCGGAGCACGCGCCCATCAGTATGCTGATGACCCGCTCGTCGTGCATGGCGGACCAGTACGAGCCCGCGATGATGGCAGATACGGGCGTCGGGCTCGGCCCGAGCGCGATGTGCAGGCCGGACAGCCATCGGAACCGGACATGCGTCCAGTGCGCCGACTGCATGTGTGCCATCGATAGCCCGCACGCGGCGAACCGCTCGCGGACCTCGGGCGTGGCGTGGGCCAGCACGAGGCCGACCCAATCGGGAGTGATGGACGCGGGAATCATACGGCAGCCGCCTGCGCAGCATGGTAGGCGAGACGCAGAGCGCGGCGCGCGAGCGCAGCGTCATACACGCCATCCTCGTCACACGGCGACATGACGGCCTCGCCGCAGCCAATGTCGAGCCCGTCGACGGTCACCTCGATGATGCTCGGCTGCATCTCCTCGAGCCACTCACCGGCGAGACCGAAGCTGTCGACCGTCACGTTGCCCTTACACGACTCGATGCGGATTTCCATGGCATGTCTCCTCGCGGCCCCTCGGCCGCCTCATCACCGCGCCACTGCGGCCCGGTGAACAGACACTCTCACGCCCCGACGCGCCGGTCAATAGCGCACTTGCGCTTTTTGACACTTTGTTCCGAAGTCGTTGTGCCGCAACGCTTACAGCCGCGCGAAAGCGACCCGCAACGAATCGCTACGCCGCACGTCGACCATGCCCGGCACCTCGACGAGCGCGACCTCGTGCCCATCGAGCGGGCCCGAGCGCACGATGCGCACCTGCCCGGCGTAGGCGTCGAGGCCGAGCCCCTCGCCGTGGGTGAGGGTCATGTGCCACGCCCCACGCGAGAGGACGCGCTCCTCGCCGGGGCGCTGCGGCCGCTCGAGGGTGACGAGCGTGCGGGGTCCGTCGATGTGCACGGCGTCGAGGACGGACCAGACGCGGGCGTCAGAAGGGGATGGGGTCATCGCCGAAGCCTCCCCCCTGCGACCCGCCGAAGCCTCCCCCCTGCCCGCTGCCGCCCTGCGTCTGCCCGCCGCGCCATCCGCCGCCACCCGCACCCGTGCCGCCCGACGCGTTGCCCCGCTGCGGTCGCTCCTCGCCGCCGCCGAGGAAGGTGACCTTGTCAGCGCGCACCTCCCACGCCTTCCGGTTGACGCCCTCCTTGTCGGTGTACTCACGGGTCCGGAGCGAGCCCTCGACGTAGACCGACCGGCCTTTCGCCAGGTACTGCCCGCACAGCTCCGCGGTCTTGCCCCACACGCTGATGGTGTGCCACTCGGTGCGCTCCTGCTTCGCGCCGGCCTTGTCGGTCCACTGCTCCGACGTCGCGAGGCGCAGCTCGCACACAGGCTCACCGCCCTGCGTGTACCGCACCTCCGGGTCAGCCCCGAGGTTGCCGACCAGAATCACCTTGTTGACCGATGCCATGCTCACGTCCCTTCGTTCAGTGCCGTGCTGACGCGCACGCGAGTGTCTTCACGCCATTCGCCCAACAGCTTGATCAACTTGGTGCTGATTTCGAAGCGGTCGAATACCAGCAGCGCAGCCGCGAGAATTTCCATGTTTGGGTACGGGTCCGCGCTGCAATGGAAGTTCTGGAAGCGACGGCGAAAGCACCGCGCAACAGGCGTCTCGCAGTCTTCGTCTTGACAGACGAGGACGCGCCGCTGTTCTGCGACCCATTCAAAATCCTGCCCTTCGAGGACCGCGACGGTTGCCGCGAGCCCAACCCAGCTGCTCGACATCGCGCGCTTCTGCGTGCCGTTCGTCTCGAGCAGAGCAGCAGCGGTCCGGCCGAATTGTGAGTCTGCGATTGCGCGAATCTGGGTCGGCCGAGCGATACGTTTGCGCCCGTTCGCGACAGCATCGGCTGCGGTCAGGACGGCCACGAGACGGCGCGAAAGCACCAGACGGTCGCCGACGCTGCGGCGCACGCCGCAATCTGTTGCGGCGAACGCAGCCACTGGAACGCCGACTGTGACCATCATCGGCACCGTTGCGCCTGCCTCGACCACCGCAGCGAGCCGGTGTTGCCCGTCGATGAGCACGCCTGCCGCGTCGAACGCGACCCCCTGGTGCGTCAACTGCCACTCTCCGGCCTTCATCAGCTCCGCGTAACTCTTCACCGTCCCCGGGCGCATCGGCCGATTGCTCGCGTAGTTCTTCGCCAGCCACAGCGCCGCGAGCACAGGGTCGACCAGCACCACCTCAGACTTCATCTGCATCGTCATCTCCTCGCGCCCCTCGGCGCATCGTCTCGCTGATGTGCGCGGTCAGGTCCACCACGGACTGCCGCGCCTCGTCTCTCTCCTCGAGCAGCCGCCGCACCTCTGCGCGCAGCCGCTCGACCTCCATCTCTGCCCGCTCCAGCCTCTCGGCCTGTATCGCCCGCACGAGCGCGCGGGCCAAGTGCACCTCGTCACTCATGGCCGCCGTCCTCGTCGCCCTCGTGCCACACGTCGATGACCGGCTCGCGCCGCACCTTCGCACTCCGCAGCCGCTCCGACGCCGGGAGCGAAAGAACGCACCGCGCGGCGAGTTCCGCCAGCGCCGCCGCGTGCGCCATCGTCGCGGCCTCCGTGGCGTCATGCGCCGCCGTGCACTCGGCCCGCGCGTCGAGGTCTGCGGCCTCGCACTGCGCAGCGCACGCTGCCACGATGCGCGCCGACTCCTGCGCCATCGACTCCCCCGAGCGCAGCGCGAGTGCGCCGACTGCGACGGCCCCCAGCGCGGCGCCGATAATGAGGGACACCAGGTCCCATCGGTCACTCATGGTCGCCCTCCCCCGGATACTCGACCGGCGCCGACAGCGCAGCCTCTCGCCGCGCCCGCCACGCCTCGAGCGCGTCGGCCCCGCGCTGCGTGTCGAGGTAGGACGCTGCACCGTTGACGCGCCCGAGCGGCGCCGTGCCGAGGTCGAGGCCGTCGCGCTGAAGCATCTCCTCGATGTACTCCGCCGCGTCGTCGCCGTGCGCGAGAATGCGCGCCGTGGCGTCGCGGCGCTCGTCGGCAGACTCGGGCGCAGGGACTGCGGCCGGCGCAGGTCGCGAGGTCGCCACGGGCGCGTCGGTGCCGGCGAGCTCGTCCGGGTCGTACACCCCTGCGACCAGGTCGGGATACACGATGCGCGCGAGAGCTGCGGCGCACCGCGCCCGGAGCATCGCCTCGGGGTAGGTCTGCCACTGCCCGCCGCCGCGCACGAGGCCGGCGACGCGCGCCTGCTCCATGGTCCACGTGAGCACGGTCGGCGAGGCGTCGCCGCGCCGGGTCGTGGAGTAGGTCGCGCGCTCTGCGGTCGACTCCACCATGCGCCACTCGACGCACTGGTCAGAGCGGCGAACAAGGGCAATGGTGGCGTCCGCCGAGAGGGTGACGCGGCCGCGAATGACGGTGACCATGCGCAGCGCCTGCATGGGACCGATACCGAGTTCGCGGCCGGTCATCAGGACCAGGAGCGCGTCCTGCGGCTTGCCGCGCAGCGCCTCCGGGGCGAGCGATGACGAGGCGATGACGATGGCGGTCGGGCCGAGCGGGTCGGCTGCTGCGACGGTGTCTACGATGCTCATTGCCGCGCCTCCTTCCAGCGTCGCCGCGCTTCGACAATCTCGACCCCGGCGAGCGCGCAGAGGGTCCGCATGTGGCGCACGTTGGGCCGCGCGTGCCCGTTCGCCCACCGCGACACGGTGGCAGCGCGGACCCCGAGCACGGCCGCGAGTTGCGCGCCCCCGCCGCAGGAGCCGCAGGCTTCGATTGTGACGTAGGCCGGGACCGCGCCCGGCTCGATGGTGTCGAGGGAAATCACCCGAGCACCGCCGCGTTCGCCGCGCTCAGGCAGGCGCGCGCCCACTCTTTGAGCGTGCACGTCAGCACCACGCGGTCCTCCTCGACGCCGATGCAGTCGACCGTCACATTGCCGCCCTGCTGCCCGCGCACGGTGACCGACCACGCATACCGGCTCGGTCGAGCGGCCAACTCCGCCGCGAAGTCGAGCGCCTGACTCTGGGACATCTCCATCGCAGGCGACATTGTAGCCTGTACCATCTCATCCTCCTTCGCGCCCCTGGGCGCCGTGCCGTCATCAGTCGCCACCATGGCGTGCAGGTCGCGCCAGCGTGCAGGCTGACGGCGTGCGACCCATCGAGACGCCCCGGAGGGCGCGGCGGTCAGGCGTCGTACCCGATGGAGCCATCCCTGGCCGCCCGTGCCGCTGCCCTGACGAGAGAAGCGGCCCGCAGCCTGACGAGCGCGTCGCGCATTCGCTGAATCTGGCGCGCATTCTCCTCCTCAGACACTCGGCGACCTGGCCTTGACTTCTTATTGTCCATGCTGTCTCTCCTCGCGGCCCCTCGGCCGCCTCTGCTGTTTTGCACCGTGGCACATCGCCTCGGTGAACAGACCATCGCACAGCCCATTGCGCCGGTCAATAGCCCACTTGCGCTTTTTGACACTTTCTTCCCAGACCGTTGCGCCGCAACGACCCTAGCCTACGTCGCGACCCCGTGCCGCCGCAGTCCCGAGCGTGTGCGCGGCATCGCTCAGGTAGGCATAGACCCGCGCTGCCGCGCTCGCATCGTCGTAGTCTGCGTGGTCGATGTCGTCGCCCGCCGCGAGGCCGTGAGCCGCGCCGAACGTCACGGTGTTGCCCGCAATGACGGTGATGGTGACCTCGCCACCGCTCGCCCACGCGCCCGCAGGGATGCACCGCACCTTGTCGCCGACCGCGAAGTAGGCGAGGGACGTGCGCCCAATGTCGGTCTGCGCCTCGCCCGTGCGCGGGCAGACAGCGCTCGTGTACTGATTCGCGCTGACCACCACGACGGTCGGCGAGCTGACCGACGCGACCCGCAGCGACGGTGCCCACCCCGAGGGTCGGAGGCCTGCTGCGCCGAGGGTCAGCTGCACGCGATTCCCCAGCCAGTCCCGCTCGACGCCGAGCACGCGGCACGGTTCCGAGGTCAGGCCGAGCGTCCCGTCGATGCCGACCGCAGACGAGCAGGTCAGCGTGACCGTGTCGCCGACCCCGACCTCGAGCGCTCCCACGTGGTCCGCACTGACCGCGACCTGGTACCGCACGCGAGGCACGCCGGCGCGACGTCGCAGGTGCTGGATGACCGGGAGCAACAGCACCGCCGCATCTGCGCCCCCGCCGTCGAGGCGGATGTGCCGCAGGTCGAGCGTCATCTGCTCGCCCGCGTCGCCCCCGGTCGCGTCGACCGCATCGCTGTCTACGTAGGTCGTCACGCGCCCGGGCTCACCGGCTGCGTCGTGGTCGCTCTCGATGCGATACGAGCGCACAACCCGCCCGTCGACCGTCGAGACGCACTGACCGTCCGCGAGGATGTCGGCGTCCGTGATGACCATGACCGCGTCGGCCGATGGCGCCGGCCCGATGGGCGTACACACGAGGCGTTGCCGCCCGTCTGCCCACCGCTGCACGACCGCTGCGCCGATGAGCGTCAGCACGCCGCCCATGACGTCAGCGACGGTCGAGGAGCCCGACACGTCAGCCGAGACGCCGCGCAGGGGCTCGGGCATCGGGAGCGCAGAGAATGAGTCCTCGAGCATGTCGTCATCGTCGAGGCCCGCGCCGTAGGGCAGGACGTCGTAGGCCCCGTGGACCTGCCCGCCCCCGCCCGACTGGAGTAGGCGCAGAAGCAGGATGCCCGGGTCGACGCCCTGTGACCGGGCCTGCGGCGTGACCGTGATGGGCGTGCCGCGGTCGAGGATGTACCGCCGGTCATCGTCGACCCACGAGACGGTCAGGAGGTAGCCGACGAGGTCGCCCGTGTCCGGGTCGTTGACCGCGGAGCTGGCCGTCACGATGACGTCGACGTGCCCGCGTGCGTCGTTGCTCTCGTCGCCGCCGCTCAGGCGCATCATCTGCGGCTGTCCCGCACCGGAGTAGACGTCATCCGCCACGAGCAGCCGGCGCTCCGAACCCTGGTACCACGCGAGCGCAGGGCCTCGGCACGGGATGCGGGCCAGCGCGCGGAGGTCTGCGTCGGCCGAGACGCGCTCGCGGCGGATGGCGATGCTCTGCGCCTCGAGGTCGTAGAGCTTGCGCGCATCGTCCGGGGCGCGGAAGTCGACCCCGACGCACACGTCGAGGCCCGGGGTCCAGCGCAGCGAGAGCGGCGCGCGCGCAGCTCCGCCGACGATGAGCCCGGCGCGCCAGAGCCACCCGGCCCCGTCCCCCGCCAGCTCGACCCGCGCCCATCGGCCGAGGCGCCCCTGCGTCGTAGCGATGCGCCATCGGTCGCAGTCGTGCCGCGTATCGTTCCATGTCACGGCGCTCGCGTAGGTTCCTGCGATGACCTGCAACGCCCTCTCGGGCCAGCGCACGAGCTCGCCCGTGCCGGTCGGGTCGACGAGTTCGAGCGTGCACGGCTCCTCGACATAGGGCGAGACGACGAGGCCGAACGGCGCACCGCCCGCAGGCGCTGCCGGTGATGGGTCCGTGGTCAGCCGGCCGCCGCCGCCGCCCAGTGCGCGCGCAGTGACCGCGTGCGTGGTCGACACCCCGCCCGTGTCCACCTCGATCTGCCCGCCGCGGGGATGGTCCGGGTCGAGAGTGATGTCGGTAAGCCGCTCGTGCGCGCGGTAGCACCGGATGTCGACCTCAGCATCGGTCCCGCCGTGGACCTTGTACTGGCTCTGATACGCCTCCGAACGCTCAAAAATCTGGTCATGCGTGACGCGCGAGCCCTGCCCCGGCACGATGTAGTGCCAGCCCCGCACGAGGGTCGTGCTCGTCGCGCCCGAGGACAGCCGCTGCCGCAGGAGCGCCGACAGCGGGGCGATACGCAGCTCGAGCGTGAGCCCGTCAGCGGCGAGGGATGGCTCGCGGTCGAGCACGCCGCGCCAGACCTCGGCGTACGACCCGACGCGCACCCCGTTCGCGACCGGCGCCGCCTGCACGATGCAGACGCGCCCGCGCCACGCCGTGACCTCGCGAGTCACCGCAGGCTGATACCCGCGCGACGGCTGCCACACGTGCCGAGCGATGCGCGTGTAGGCCACGCCGCGCGCCACGTCGAGGTCGAGCGCAGAGCCGGTGCCTGCGCCCGCGACGTGGAGCGCCTCGAGACCGCAATGGATGAGCCCGGTCCATGCGCTGATGTCCGACGTGCACGTGATGACGGACGGCCCGGCCTCGCTGATGAGCGTGGCGCCGAGCGTGGTCCTCGACGTCGCGCCCCGGGGTCCGATGCGCCGCAGGGTCGAGAGCGGGTCGACGGTGCGCGCCGTGGTCGTGGCGTGGAGCGGCGAGAGCGCAGCGCCCCGAGCGAGGAGCCGAACCGACACCGGCGACTGCTCGACCGTGGCGTCGACCTCATCGACGCTGCACGACTCGGGACCGAGCGACAGCACGGCCTCGATGTCGCGGTAGGTCAGCGCGCCGCCCGTGCCCGGGATGTTCTGCGAGTCGGGATGCGGGCCGGAGTAGTAGCGGTCGGTGAGCCCGGCGACCGTGACCACGACCGCCCACTGCCGACCCCGGAGAACGTCGAGCGCGGCGACGGTCATAGCGCCGTCCCCCACACCGGGAGCACGGCCACCGCGAGGATGCGGCACGAGGTCGACGTCACGCGCAGCACGGCGACCGACCCGCGCACGTCACCCGCCGTCGTGTTCGCCTCGAGGGCCCGAGGCCCGCTCGCGCTGCCTGCCGTCGCGAGGTCAGGCCGGCGAACGTCGCCCGATACCTGCCACGTGGGCACGATGCGCCGCTGCCCGGACGCCGCCGCGATGCGTATCTCGGGCAGCTCGCGACACGCGAGAGTCCCGAGCGCGCGCGACCAGGTCACGCCGATGTCGATGACGGTCGAGGTGATGGAGTCGAGCCGCACCGTCACGACCGGCGACGACGAGCCGCCGGCCTCCTGCGCTGCCGTGAGCACTGCGACTTGGAGCGCGGAGTCGAGAGGCCCGATGGTGAGGAGCGCGTCGAGGGCTTGGTTGACCCCGTCGGCCGAGTGCACGTACCCATGCCGCCGCGCCGCCGTGGTCTCTACGACCTGCGTGCCGTGCACGACCTGCCAATGCCGCGCGTAGACCCCGGCGAGCGTGTTGGCCCCGCCGGCGAGGCCGGCGAGCGTGGCACCCGTGACGGTGCGCGCGGTGCGCATCTCGGCCGCAGCGGGGAGGATGAGACGCGCGGTGAAGGGGATGCTCAAGTCCACCCCCACACGAGGACGCCGTGCACCTGGTCCACCGTGCTCGTGTCGGCCTGGAGCCGGTCGACGAACGCCGGGTCATGCTGCGGCACGATGCCGACCGCCTGCCAATCGATGCCGAGCGAGGCCGGCGAGATGCCCTGCCCCGGGCGCTGGCGGATGGTCGCCGTGCTCATCGAGCGCGCAGCCCCGGCGCCGACCTGCACCTCAACCACAGGCCCGCGCTCGCCGTCGCCAGAGTGCCGCAGGACGATGCGCCCGTCTGCCGCCGACGTGGTGCGGATGCGCACCGTGAGGTCGAGCGCGCGGTCATCGACGTCGGGCAGGCGCGGGCCCGGGAAGCTGTGCCGATACGGGGCGAGTTCGTTTTGACTCGCGGTGTCGACGTTGCGCAGGTCGCTCACGTTGGCGTGGACGCGCGGCAGCGCCGCGAGCCCAGCCATGCACCCGCGCAGGTCGTGCCCGAGGCGCGCCGAGAGCGGGTTGTCGGGCTCGATGTCGTCGTCATCGACCGCGATGCGCCCGTCTGCGAGACGCCCGGTCGGGAGGCTGGAGAGCACCGGATACCGCACGAGGAGCGCGACCACCTCGACGGGCGTTGCGCCGTCGCCGAGCAGGTGCATCGTGATGTTCTCGTACCCGCCTGCGAACCCGACCGCGAGGCTGCCCGAGTAGACCGCGAGGGACGTGGAGAGCCCGTCTGCGGCGTCGATGGCGAGCGTGGCCGCGCCCGTGGCGCTGCGTATCTCGACCGCGTGTGTGGTCACCGGCCCGGCAGCCACGCGCGCGATGAGCGTCACGGTGACGGCAGTCGCGCCGGCGAGCTGCGGAATCTCCCACCGCGCGCACTCGGCGAGCGTGCCCGCTGTGCGCCGACACACCGACGCGCCGCCCGTCTGCGCCCACGACTGCGAGATGACCGTGCACCGCGCGACCTGTGACATGAGGTAGTTGACAGCGCTCCCGAGCGGCGTGACGGTCGACGCCTTGAGCGCCTCGCCCGTGAGCAGGGCCTGCGGGTCGACCGCGGTGTAGGAGCCGGGGATGGTGCGCGCCACGCGGCGAGAGTATCACACGCCGCGCAGTGCGTCAGTGACCTCGACCCGCGCGAGCGGCCCACGATACATCACAAGTTTCAGGCTCTTGCCGCTGGTCCAGATTCGCGGGCCTCGCGTGCTGCCTGCCGGCCTCGATGCGCCCCACCCTGTCGTGTTCCCGAGGACGCGATATCCGGCACGCCTGAAGCATGCCCCGGGCACCACAGACGAGACCGCCGCCGGGTCCACCATCGTCTCCCAGTGCAACGGCGTCCACCCGTACCGCGCCGCCCACTCTGCCGCTGCCACGCCGTGCCACGTGCGCAGGATGTCACCGGCCGATGGCTCGCCCGGCAGTCGCGCGTCGACCCGGTAAAGCGCGCAGCACACGGTCGAGGCCAGCGGTCGAGCGTCCATCAGGCCAAGCGAACGCCTCGCCGCGAGTTTGAATGAAGGCTCACCGAGGACAATCCACCCGCGCGCGCGCCCGGCAGTGAAGATGCGCCACGCGAGTTTCTTTCCCGGCGGCGCCCCGCGGCTACCGGTGTAGTGGTCCGCGTATGCCTGCACGAGACCTGCGTCCCATGTCGACACCGGCAGGAATGCCGCGTCGCTCATGCTGCCCTCCTGCGCTCCCTCGAGCGCTGCGCATGATGAGCACGTCGCCGCGCTCGTGTCTACGCGTCCTCGTCGACGAGCAGCGTGACCTCGTCAGAGCGGACCCGCGCGTCGGCAAGGCCGAACGCCACATCCGCAGCGCTGCCCCCTGCGACGCGACCAGGCACGCGCCCGCGGAGATGCTCGGTCGTGTAGGCCGTCGAGTGCGCCGCGACCGCCGTCCCGTCGTAGAGGTCGGCGAGGAGTCGAGAGCGGCGAGGGTCGCCGAGGTCGTGTGAGATGGCGACGCGCTGCCCGCGCCCGAGGAGAGGCCAGCACGCGGCGAGGGCCTGCCCCTCGTCGGAGGTCGTGTGCGTCGGCCCGCGCAGGGTGTACCCGACGCCGTGCTGCCGGCAGTGCCCGATGTGTCGACCCCGAGCGCGGCCGCTGGAGAGCTCGACGAGCCCAGCCGACGTGCGCAGGGTCTGCGAGTAGCGGGTCATGCCGCGCGAGAGCGGGAGGACCAGCGGGCAGACGTATGTCGCCGTGAGCAGCGCGCGCCCGCCCGTGACCACCGGCGACTCGCTGCCGGTGAATCCCATCAGCCGGCGAAAGGCCAACCCCGCCGTCGTCGAGAGCCACCCGATGGGGTCGATGGTCGGCGACGGGTACGAGGTCCACACGTGCCCCGTCTCGTCGAGGCCCCACCGGACGCGCCGGTCTGCGTTGTCGACCGCGTCGTTGTCCGCGTCCTCGAGGCTCGTGAGCGGCGAGACGCCCTCGTCGGTCGTGGTCGAGGCGCGGAGCATCGTCGGCACCGAGTGCACGCGCGCCGTGATGGTCGAGACGCCGATGGTGTCGATGCCGTCCGTGATGGTCAGCGAGTGCGGCGATGCGCCCGCGTCGTAATTGCCTCGCGTCCATGGGAGCGTGCCGACCACCTGCCGGTATCCCGAGACGAGAGACGCCGCCGTGGTGCCCGTGGGCATGCCGTAGGCGTTGCCCGCCGTGGCGACGAGCGACCACGCCCCGAGGCTCGCATTCGGCACGCGAATCCTGACGCGGTCGTCAGTCGTGATGTCGGCCTCCCACGCGAGAGTGCCGCCGCCCGCCGCTGCCCACGCCGTGATGATGTCGCCGGCGAGATGCCGCCCGGCCTGCGACCCGTAGCCGGTGAGCCACGCGACGACGTCCGGGTATCGCCCGCCGTCGTACATCGAGGCCGCAGCGGGGAGCGTGATGTTCGTCGCGCCTCGCGTGTACACGATGGCGCCCGCGAGCGCAGCGACGTCGCAGCCTGCGAGGAGTGCGGGATACCTGGCCATTACGCCACCGCCAATCGACCGCCAGAGAGACCACCCGCGCGAGCCTCGCGCCGTGCACCATCGACGAGGACCGATGTCACCTGCTCGACGCCGAGGACCACGGTCACCATGACCGGCTGCGCGCCCCCGGGGCGACCCGAGGAGAGCGAGCCGACGCGGTCACCGCCACCACCCGACGCACCACCCGAGGACGGGCGCGCGCCACCTCCCCCGGGCGAAGAACCTGCGCCGAGAGCGCGAGCCGTCAGGCCGAGGGCGACGCCCGTCACGGCCATGGTCTTGGCGGCCGTGAACATCGCTGGGGCGAAGAATCCGAGCACACCCCCGGAGAGGCTCGCCGCGATGCCGAGGCCGGTCAGGAAAGTCGCGTAGGACAGCGCGGAGATGGCGAGCGATGAGGTGACCTCGCCCGCGATGCGTTTGAGGCTCTTGCTCGTGCCCTCGCCGCCGATGATGAGCGAGCCGAGCGCCTGACCGGCCGCCGCGCTGAACTGCTGGAGCCCGGCCACGCCGAGCGAGCCAAGGTCAGCGGACGCAGCGGAGAGCGAGAGCAGCGACGCCTCGGCCGCGGTCGCCTGCGGCGGTATCTCGCCGAGCGCGGCGACCATCTGCGCCACGGGCTCAGGCCCGAACGCATCCGCGCCCTGCGAGAGCACGTCAGATGTCGAGCGCGACGACGGGAATAGGCCGTCCGTCACCGGCACGCGGCCCGACTCCACGCCCGCGACGAGACGCGCCGTGCGGGTGTCCTCGCCTGCACGCTTGACGAGCGGGTCAATGGCCGTGAGCGCTTTGCGCAACCCCTCGAGCGAGGATGTTTCGTCGCGGGTCGCCGCTGCGCGTGCCGTCGATGCGGCCGCTGCGCGCGTGCCCAGGTTGATGACGTCTAGCGTGACCTCGGTCGTCAGTCCGACCTCGCGACGGCCCTGCTCGCGAGCGCGGGTCAGCGCGACCTCTCGCCGCTCGAGCGTGCTTGTCGTGGCCTCGATGAGCTTGCGCACCTCGAGGAGTTGCCCCTCGGCGTTGCTGATGTCGCGCCGCGCGAACTGCGCCGCGAGCGCTGCGTCCCTCACGCTGCCGTCGCCTGCGCCGCCGAGCCGAGCCCGGAGCGCGCCTTGTGTCGTGACCGCGCGAGACCGCGCCGCCTCAATCTCTGACTGCGCCGCCGCCTCCTGCGCCACGAGCCGCTCGAGGTCGCGCCGCAGGGTCTCAATCTCGCCCTCGATGCCGCCGACCGCCACGCCTGCGCGCACCGCTGCGACCCGATTCGCCGCTGTGAGGTTGCCCCCGGCAGCAGCCGCGGACGCCTTTGACAGCTCGTCGATGAGCGGACGCGACACGCGCGCAGCGTCGCCGACCGCCCGAATCTTGACGCCAAGCCGGTCGTAGGACGTGGTCATCAGGTCGGATTGAGAGATGGCCGTCCCGATGGCCTGCGCGAAGTCTCCGAACTGCCCGATGACCACGCCGAGCGGGCCAGCGAGCCCTACGCCGAGCGCCACCGATGCGATGTCAAGGGCGCCATTGAGCGCGCGCATCGGCTTCTCGACTGCGTCCACTGCGCCGTCGAGCCGCTCCATGCCCGCCGCGAAGGACACGCCCGCCTTGCCCGCGGCCTGCGTCTTTTTCTCGGCCGCCGCTGCCGCCGCACCCACGCGCCCGAGAGCACGCTCTGCGACCTCTGCGCCGGTGACCGTGACCGGGAATGCGAGCGCCATCAGGTCACCGCCTTGCCGCCGCGTCCTGCCGCACTGCGTCGGTCTCCCACGCCTCGGCCGCCTGCACTTCGCGCATCAGCACGAGCACGCCGTCCACGACCGCGCAGGTCGGTTCCGGAGCAACGTCCTCGATGCGCCCGCCCATCTTGAGCCACTGGTACGCGTCGATGATGACGCGCGCCCACTGTGCCCCGGCCTCGCACGTCGGGCACACCAGGCACGCGAGGTCGTCTCGCTGGATGATGGGCTCGACGAGCCACGTCAGCCCGTCCCGCTCGTCGCGGTCCCACTCGCCGCCGGTGCCGTCGCATCCGTCGCAGGCGTGGTGGCTGCGGCCTTGGCGCTGGCAGGAGCCTCGCCACGCTGCGAGGGCGAGTACTGCGCGGGCGCTTTTGGGAGGCTGCTCACCGCCTCGATGTGCCACGCAATCTCGCGGACAATGAGCCCCGCCGAGGCATGCGCCGCGAGGGCCTCCCACAGCGCCGCGACGGGGTATCCGTCCGGACCGCGCACGAGGTGCGGCAGGTCGCTGATGCTCTCGACGCAGGCCGCGATGATGGCCTCGGCGTGCATGAGCTCACGGTCCTCGCCCTGCGCCGTGTGCGCCCCGGTGCGGCCTTCGATGAGCGCGACGGTCCGCCGGTCCATCGGCCTTGCCGTGACCCACGAGGCATCGCTCGGGATGTCGAGCCCGGCAGGGTCGCGGGTCGCGTAGTAGTGGCGCAGGTCGGCGAGCGGCAGGCCCGACAACGCCGGGTCCGTGGCGAGCACAAACCGCGTCGAGACGAGCGCCGAGGTCGAGACGGCGAGGGCCATCACGACACCACGGCCAAAAAGCACCATGCGCCTTTGGCCGCGGTCGGCGTCCCCGTGGTGTCGGCGATGTCGGCCGAGCCACCGCGGATGGTGACCGTGCTGAAGCTGCGCGACTCCTCGATGGTGTCCGGGTCGAGGTCGGCGAGGTAGCCGCCCGGGATGATGAGGGCCGCGCCCGTGGCCGCCGTGCCTTGCAGCGGGAGCACCCAGGTCGACCGCGTCTGCCCGCGCAGTCGGGCCATGAGGGCGCTGCGCTGCGTGTCGGCGAACGTGATGCGGGCCTCGACGAGCACGCGCGTGATTTCCTCATCGGTCCGCTGGAGCACCGACGTCGTCGCCGAGCCGACCGGCTCAGTGTCCACGGTGATGGTCGCCTCCCAACTCTGGACCCCGAACACGGTGCGCGCGCCGGCCTCGGGCGCCGAGCCGCTCAGAGCGCCCGAGATGACCGAGCCGTACCGCCGCGCCGTGACGCCACCGCCGACTGCCGAGCCCGCGCTCGGGGTCGCGCCCGAGATGTCGCCCCGGAACGGGCCGGAGAACCGCATCCGCGCCTCGGCCGTGGAGTTGGACGCGCCGCCGAATCCGATGGCGAGCTCGCGCAGTCGAGACCCGGTGACGACGATGCCGCGCGCCGCGTCCCGATACCGCCACGAGAGCGAGGTCGCGCCCCGGGCCCCGATGACCGGATAGGCGACCGAGCACTTGCGCACGAGGTCGTTGACCTGCGGGGTCGCGCTGAATGCCGGGTGCACGGTCACGCGATTCGTCCCCGTGTTGACCGATGTCACGCAGGCGAACTCCATCGCCCCGACAGCGTTGCTCCACGCGACGACGTCGCCGGGATTGACTTCGCCGATTTCGCCGGCGCCGACCCCGTAGACCGTCGTCGAGACCGCGCCCGTGACCGTCTGATACGTGCCCACCGCGGTCCCGAGCAGGCCGAGCGAGCTGGCGACCATCTGCCCCATGGCGGTCGAGGCAAACGCCGTCGAGCCCGGCAGCCGGAAGGGCACCGACACCGGCAGGTCGCCGCGCGAGATGCCGACCGGGAGCGAGTCGCTCGGGGAGTAGGGCGCGTCCACCTCGGGAGGCTGACCCGCGCCCGACGTCGAGACCAGCGGCTCCTCGTAGAGAGGCACCGCGCCCTGCCCGACCAACTCGGCGATGGGCGCGCGGATGCAGTTGATGCGGCTGTACGACAGGCCGCTCACGTCGACCGTGGTGTAGTCCGTCGTGGACGGCGACCCGAAGGTCGACTCGACAGCGAGGGCCAGCTCCTGCCCCGCCAAAAGCCCTGCGCTCATGCTGTCACCTCTGCCGTGATGCGGACGCGCAGCACGCGCCCGATGATTCGCCCGTCGCCATCGTCGAGCTCGACGATGGCGGTATCTGGATAGACCTCGAGGATGTTCGCGTCGGCGCCCCACACCGACGCCGGTCTCAACGCCTCGACGAGCTGCACCGCGTCCTCGTAGGTCACGAGCCGGGCCAGGTCGCCGTCGTCAGACCACGCGAGGTCGGAGTCGCGGTAGACGACGTGCAGCGTGATGTCGTGCCGCACCTCGTCGAGCGTCGAGGAGATAAGGAGCCCCGTGTCGATGGGCGGTCCGATATCGAGCCACACCGAGCGCGTCGGCAGGCCGGGGAATTCGAGCGCGATGTCCTGCTCCGAGCGGATGCCACGCGCGCGCGTCCACGGGCATGACTGCACGCCGGTCGGCGTGAGGCCCGCAATGGTCGCGTAGAGCGCATCGCGCAGGGTCGTGATGCTCACTTGCGCTGCTCCTCGAGCACGGCAGTCAGCAACTCGCCGATGGTCTGGTCGACCTGCCCGCGGTCCTTCGGGGACAAGCCGAACCACGGGCGCTTGGCGTTGACGCCCTCGGCGTAAGTCACCGCAGCGCCGCGCACCGTGACGACGCATCGAGTGCGCAGAACCGCAGTGACGTCGAGCGACCGCGCGAGTTGTCCCGATGCCGTCAGGTCGACGAGCACGCCGCCCGAGCCGACGCCCTTCCGGGACGCGCGCTTGTACTCGGCGTACCCGCCCTCGTAGAGCCTGCCGATGATGGCACCGCGCCGCCCGTCGACCCCGCGCTGCGGACCTCGTCGAGCATGCCACGGGGCGCCGCCCTTGGGCTTGAGGCGCTTCGCAATCTCGCTGCGGAAGTAGACCACCACGCGGTCCGTCGAGTAGGCCGCATGGGCCCGGTCATTCAGCCCGCGCCCCTCGCGGAACGTGCGCTGCGCCATCTGCGTCGCGACCGCCTGCCCGATGGCGCGCATGGCCTCGGTCGTGACGACGCGCGTGGGCCACTTCGAAAGGTCGACCTTTGCCCCGACTGCCATCAGCGGTCGTCCGTGACGCGAGTCCGCGTGACCTCGTAGGGCGCGGACGGGTCGGCCTCGTACCGCACGACCGAGAGGTCAGTGAGCGTCGACCCGATGCCGGCCGTTGCGCGCCCCGTTGCGGCCCCGATGGCGGTCTCGCCCGTGTCCACCACGCCGTCCCCATCGAGGTCGGCCCAATCGACCAGCGCGAGCACCTGGTCGATGCTCTCGACCGCGCGCGCTCGGTAGTACGCTGCGAGGTCGGAGCGGTCAGCCCCGGCGCTCGAGGTGCCATCGACGATGGCGGCCGCCGTGAGGTAGGCGTGTGCGCGCGAGAACTGCGAGCCCGGGAGCACGTCCTCGACCCGGGGCGCGATGCGAGACCGCACGAGGAGGACCAGGTCATCGAGCGCTGCGTCACGCTGCGCCCGCCACGAGCCCTGACCCATCGGGCGACTGCGCAGGTCAGGGAACGCCGCGAGCACGTCAGCGTCGGAGAGGCCCGTCGAGAACGCCATCGCCACGATGTGCAGGACGTCGCGGTCGCGTCGGTAGTCGGTCGTGATGCCCTGCGTGGCCGCCGTGTAGTCGACGGACCACCGCACGTTGCGGGTCGGGGTCGTGCCCACGTCGCCGGACGCGATGACCACCGAGCGCTCGTGCCAGTGCAGCGTCAGCGTCGAGGCCGAGACGGTCACCGGATGCGGCAGCGGCTCGGCAAGCTCGACCGTGCCCGCGAGCGCGCCGGTTGTGACCTGCCGCACGACGCGCACAGCCGCCTCGACGGTGCCGATGCCGTAGAGCATCGCAGACGCCGGGGAATCTGGGGATGCGAGGGTCACGGGAGCGCCGGATGCGCCCCACGTCACGGTCAGAGTGCGCCGGTCAGTCGAGATGGAGGAGACGGTGTCAGGCTCTCGAGCAAGCGCGAGCGTGTACGTCGATGCGCCTGTGGGCCACGTAACCGTGAGAGTCGGCGATGACGCGATGACGCCATCCGGCGGCCACCACCGGAACCGATGCGCCTGCCCCGTGTTGAGTTTGCGCGCGGCCATGGTGCGAGCCTACCACACACCGCGCGCGAGGTCGACGCCCTACACCGCCGCGCGATTCGCTGCCGTGACGTCGGCCTCAGTCGCCTCGCGGTAGCCCCATCGCAGCGCCGTCGAGAGCGGCACCGCAAGCCACGAGTGCCGGCAGTTGTAGCCGCCGCCCGAGTCGAGCGGATGCGGCAGGCCGTTGACGCCGTTGTCGAGCTTCGGGGCCAGTTCGCGGCTCACCCACAGCCCCACGAGCGCGGCGCAGAACGGGCGCGTCAGGCCGTCCTCCGGGCCTCCGTAGGCATACCCGAGGATGCCCGGCAGCTCGTCGGCGTAGGCCCCCGCCACGGCCCGCGCGTAGACCGCGGTCTGTGTGCGCGCCTCGGTCGCGGCCTTCTCCGTGCTGATTTCGAGGCGCTTGGCGATGCGCTCCGACAGCTCGGTCAGCGACTCCAGCCGGTAGCCCTCGCGGAGCAGCGGCATGAGGTCCGTCGCGACCGCGAGCGTCGAGCCGCGGAATGCGTCGCGCGCGTCGCGCTTCGCCGCGTCGATGACGGACGTGAGCGCCTCGACGTCGATGACCTCGCTAGGGTCGAGGCCAAGGGAGCGAAGATGCGCAGGGGTCGCGCGCTCGACCGCTTCGAGGCCGTCGAGCCACGCGTCCTGCACCTCGCCCGTGAGCTCGGCGACTGCCGCCGCGACCTCGTCGAGTTGGACCGCGATGATGCCCGCGCGCCAATCGCCGTCACCGGCCTGGTCGAGCAGCTCAAGCAGCCGCTCGCGCAGGGTCGCGCGGAGTCCGACGAGAGCAGCGGCGGTCCGCTGCCCTACGTCGTCGATGTCGGCCTGCCGCCGACGCAGTGCCGCCCGTATCGCTGCGGGCAGTGCCATGCGTCAGCGGCGGGGCTTGCGCTTGGGCGCCTCGACGGCCTCGGGCTCGATGGCCTCGGGCGCGGGCTCGTCGAGGAGCACAATCGACCCCTCGCCGAACCACCCGATGACCCGGTCGATGTCGGCCTGCGAGAGGTCGACGTCCACCGGCGCCGAGTAGTGGCCGAGCTTCGGAGCCGCAACCATGAGGCGCGCGCGCATCAGGCCACGACCGCCGTCACGAGGTAGCCCATGTTCGTGTCGAGCACGACCTCGTCGACGTAGGCTTCCGCCGCCACGATGGTGCCGACCGCCTGCGGGGGCATGGTCTCGACCGAGCGCACGGTCATGGGCAGCGCGATGCCGTCCATGCTCACGCCCTCGCCGGAGAGCCCGTCCTCGATGACCATCAGCGCGCCGGTCGCGCGGGCCATGATGTCGCCCGACTCGTTGGCGACCGCATCGGCCCCCTCGAGACAGCCGACCCACATGCTCTTGCCCCAGATATAGCCCGCCGTGTGGCTGGCACCGTCGACCGAGGTCCGACGCCGCGCGCCGCCGATGAGCAGGGTGAGCCCGAGCTCGCCGCGGACGAGGTCGACGAGGTACTGGTCGTTCGCGACGACGCGCGAGACCTGCGCCGCGCCCGACGTGACGACCCGCACGCCGCTGGAGTGCAGCGAGCGAGCGAACGCGTCGGCGCACTGCCGGCCGAGGATGGCCGTGTCGGCGTCGCGCCCGTAGGCGCTCTCCCGAACCAGCACCTTGGCAAGCTGCATGTCGATGAGCGGCGTGGCCGTGGCGATGGTGCCCCACTGCGCGCCCGCGCCCGCGATGTTGGCGAGCGTGTCGTCGGGCCAGTTGCCCGTTCCGAACATGAGAGCCGCCGCACGGGCCTCGATGTCGAGGGCGAGCTTGCGACCGATGGCCGCTGCCTCGCGCTCCTCGAGGGCGACGGGGAACTGCGACCGCTGCGAGAGCTTGCGCGGGATGATTTCCGACGCAATCTTCAGCTCGTCGCAGGCGTAGGACACCGTGCTCGGAGCGCCGAGCGAGCGCCGCGGGTAGTCAGCCCCGAGCGCGGTCGTGGCGACCTGCACGGACCCGAGCATGCCGCTCGACGCCTCGACGAAGATGGTCCCGCGCGATGCGGTCGGGGCGACCCGGACCTGCGGCAGGCGAGGGAAAACGAGTCCGGCCATGCTCTGCGCCGCGCCGATGGCGAGCGAGGAGAGGACCGGGGAGACGGGCGCGAGCTGCGCCAGAGTCGATGCGCTCATGTCAGCCTCCTATCAGACGACGGACGCGTAGATGCCGAGCAGCACCACGCAGTCTTCGGTGTCGGCGGTGCTCGCGTCGGAGTCCTTGCCGGAGATGAGGATGCCGCGCGCGACATCCCCGCTTGCGGCCGCCTTGGCCTTGCCATCCGCGTTCGGCGTGACGAGCGCGCCGAGGGTGAGGCTCGCCGACGCCGTCACGACGTGGCAGAGCCCGCCGATCTGCACGTCGATGATGTCGCCCGAGACGCCCGACGTGAGCGCGACGCCCACGTTGTGGTGACCCGTGGCGAGCGTGCCGTCGGTCGACTGCGTGGCGACAGGGAGGCCGCCCGAGGCCGAGTTGATGCGTACGAACCGACCGCGCGTGACGGTCGCCGTGAGGATGCAGGAGACGACAATCGGCTGGCTCATCGGTGACCTCCGTTGGCGGCTCGCACCTGGGCGAGCATGTCGTTGGCGCGGGCGATCTCCAACTCGCGCGCAGTCTTGGGCGGCGTCGGCTCAGCGGCCCCGCCGTGCCCGGTCGCGCTCCCGACCTGCGCCTGCGGCACCATGTCGGAGAGCATCGCGCGCACGTCGTCGAGACCGATGCGGACGGCCCGCTCGACCCACGACCCACGCGAGGCCTGCGGGATGCGGGTCTCGCGGATGGCGCCATCGACGATGGCCTCCGCGTCCCGCGTGCGGAGCGCGAGCTCCGCGGCATTGGCGCGCTCGGCATCAGCCGACAACGCACCCTTCAGGCGCTCGACCTCTCGGGCGAGCTCCTCATTCCGCGCGGTCATCGCCGCGGCTTCCTGCTCGGTCACGAGCGCCTCCATCGTACCGCCTGCAAGAGACGCGAGCGCCGGGGCGGTCCGGACAGCGCGCGGATAATCGAGCGGCATACGACCGCCCATGAACATCCAGTCATCAGCGTCGGTCGCGATGCGGTCCACGAGGCCCCGCTCCACAGCGTCCTGCGCCGAGTAGACCGACCCATCGCCGAGCGCCTCGCGACTCACGCCACGACCGCGCGCGATGTCGTCGAGCATGACCTCGGCGAGCGCGTCGACCCGGCGCTGGAGCGCTGCGAGGTAGTCGCCGTCATCGACCGACGCGCGCTTCGAAGGCGTCTGCGTGCTCACGACCTCGACCACGTGCTCGGCGTCCTCGACGTAGAGGGTCACGACCACGCCCACGCCCCCGACCTGCGCAGTCGGCGACGCGACAATCTCATCGGCGCCCGAGATGACCCACAGCGCCGCCGATGCCGCCGTGCCGTAGACGTAGGCGACGACGTAGACCCCCGCGGCCTGCGCCCGTGCGATGGCGCGGCGTGTCTCGACGACGCCCGAGACGTAACCCCCGGGGGAGTCCACGTGGATGATGAGCACGGGATGGCGCTCGGCCATCGCGGTCGCGGTCTCGTACCGCGCCCGGTCGTAGTCGTAGGGATAGAGCCCGCCCTCGAGATGCATCGAGCCGACGGCACCGTCGGGGAGCACGCGCGCAGGCCGAGGCGCCGAGAGCGCTCGCGCATGCCCTGCGAGGACCGCCAACTCTGCCGGCGCCATCGATGCGCCCGTGTCCTCGTCTCGCCGCATGTCGGTCTCCTTGAGTCGCTCGACCCATCGCCGCCCGGGGTCGCCGCCCCACAGGAGCCAAGCCACGTAACCGGGCGTCTCCTCGCCATTCTGGTCATCGACGCCGCGCTCGAAGTCGTCGGCGTGACGCGCGAACCAGGCGGGAGCCTCGACGGTCGCCCATTGCTCGGACTGCGGCTCACCGTCCGCGATGCTGTTCGCGCGGCGGATTGTCTCGGGCTTGAGCCCGTCGCCAGAGCGCCCGGCCTCGTGCAACTCGACACCTCGGCGCGCGGCGTCCTGCACGGCCTCGGGCGGCGTCAGCTCGGCAGTCGTGAGCGCCATCAGAGACCGCCCGGCAGCCCGCCCGGAGGCGGCGTCATGGCGACCGTGCCCGCGACCCGCGCGCGCTCGCTGCGCCCATCGGCGGCAGTCGAGGGCGG
>Ga0208231_1000060_pt1 | contig 32490 bp, 35 predicted proteins | sample LakMenEpi15Jun12_FD_150702 | JGI IMG/M metagenome (GOLD analysis project Ga0208231, IMG submission 150702) | Freshwater microbial communities from Lake Mendota, WI - 15JUN2012 deep hole epilimnion (SPAdes) | ecosystem: Environmental > Aquatic > Freshwater > Lentic | place: Lake Mendota, Madison...
GTGCTTGTGATCATGCCGTTCGGGGTAATTCGGATGAACCGCGTGGGCGTTGTCGCACGACAGACAGGCAGAAGCCGGAAGCATCGCAAGGTACTCGCCGCGTGATTTTCCTAGGGCGTGGGCAATACGTTCCAATGAGTGCTCGAGCAACGGGCCGGCGGCACCAGTGGTGCTCTCGCTACCGACTTCCTCGTGGTCGAAGAGGGCTGCGACTGCAATGCCGGTGTGTGCGGACACCCGCTGAATTGCGTCGATTGCGGCCCAACACGACAGTTGATTGTCGAGTCGGCCGGAAGCCAACAAGGACCGATCCGCACCGAGTACCTGGGCGGGCGTGTGATCCACCAACTGTGCATGGATTGCCGCCACCGTGCGCAGGGGAGAATCCGTCAGATTCGCCACCACTTCCTGCACGGTGAGACTCGCCTTGCCTGTGAGCCACACCGGACGCAGGTGGGCATGTTTGTCGAGAACGAGACCGTTTTCATTGACACCGCGATCGAGGTGAATGGCGAGTTGTGCGAGACGCGCCACCGGTTCGGCGGTGCGAAACACTCGCTTCGAACCGTCCTTTCGAACCACGTAGCCCGCCAGATCAAGATCCCGATCCAACCACGAATTGAGAAGAGGCGAGCCGTATACCTCCACCTCGAGGGTGCCGAAGTTGCACGAGGCACCCTCCGGACGGGTCTTCAAGTGCAATCCGGGAGAATCGGTATGCGCACCGACTATGCGGAAACGGTCGTTGGCGCGAGCGGAAGTAACGAATGCGATGAGCGCTCCGTCACGTACGAAGAATCCCTTGACGACGCGGCCCGAAAAATCCGGTAGCTCACTCTTTTCGTCGAACCAGACGAATCCCGCATCGAGCAAACGGCGAACGGAGGTGGCGACGACGTGGTAGGCAGTCGGCGACTGATCGAGGAACGAGCAGAGGTCGACGAGTTGCGTCTCGACTTGCGCATTCGACCTGACGCCCGTGCGCGCTGCGGCCCGCTTGCGAGGTTCAGCCACCTTGCTGGAACGGGACTTCGACCGTGACGTCACGACCCAAGAAACTACACGTGATATCGCTCGAATCACCCCGTTCGACCCGCGCCTGAATCTCACCGATGCACGCGCTCAGATCATCGCGTTGAGAAAATCCCATCCAGATGACGCCGGCAAAGATTGCGGACAGCAGCAGTTTCGATACCACCGAAGAGACGAATTTCAGTACGAGCAGCACTCCGAGCACGCCGACCACCATGGCGATCAACGAGGCGTCTCGTGCGGACTGGGCATTGAATGACGAGAGATCCATGACGTACCGAGTCTGCCAGCAGCACCTTCATAGACTGCGCATATGAGCGACCAACCAATCAATATGTCCCGCAGTGGTCCGCCAGAAACCGTTCTTCCACCGATTGACGTGGCGATTCGTCATGCACTGGCCCAAGCGGCACAGGAGAGTCCCGGCGACCGTCGATCGACGTTGGCAGCGCTCGCTGCCAGATACCCCACATGTTTGCAGGCGTGGGCTGCACTTGGACGCGCAAGTACTCCTGGCATCGAGGCGTACATGCCGTTTCGTATCGGATACCACCGCGGACTCGATCAATTGCGTGGTAGCGGGTGGCGAGGTTCCGGATTCGTCCGGTGGCAGCACGAATCGAATCGCGGTTTTCTGGAGTGCCTGGAGGGCTTGGCAGTGAACTCCCGCATCATCGGGGAAGAAGCCGAGGCGGTTCGATGTGAACAGTTTTTGATCCAGTTGGATCCTCGCGGACGCCCTTGAACGTCCTTGGAGCGGTGTTGGTCGGAGGTGCCAGCTCCAGGTTCGGCTCCGACAAGTCGCTGGCTCGATTCGGCGACCGCAACATGCTGGGAGCCATCTGCGACACGCTGATCGCCGCCAATTTCACTGCACTGGTGTACGTGGGTGGAACGGCTCGTGTCGGATTGCCGCCGGTGTTCGAGCACGTCCCGGATGACATCGTCGAGTTGCAGGCTCCCGAGCGAAGTTCGTTGTTGGGAGTGTTGGCTGCGCTCACCCATGCACACGCGACGAGACTCGACGCTGCGGTAGTGCTCGGTTGCGACGTACCGCTCGTTACCACCGACACGATCCGACGTCTCATTGCATCGCTCGAGGAGAGCGACATAGCCGTCGCAGAACATGAAGGTAGACATTGGTCGATCATGGCGTTGCGCACGGAGGTCATCGGGCACGTGCGTGCTTCGTATCTTGCGGGTGAGCGCGCAGTTCATCGCGTAGCAGAGGCGCTGCGCGTGACCGACGTGCCGTGCAGCCAAACGGAGTGCGCGAACGTCAACGACGTTGCGACACTGCGAAACATCACCTATATGCACGCCGGTGGTGTGTAGGCTCTTGCGCCGACCTTATGAGAGAGATATCAGCATCCGAATTGATGCAGGTCATCGAGCGTGGCGGCACGGTCATCGACGTGCGTGAGCCCGACGAGTACCGCGAAGGCCATGTGCCAGGCGCCGTCCTGATTCCGCTGGGCACCGTGCCCGACAACATCGAGGCTTTCCGCAAGGCCGTTCCGGTGTACGTGGTGTGCCAGAGCGGTGGACGAAGCGGACGTGCCTGTGAGTTTCTCACCGATGCCGGTGTATCCAACGTGGTGAACGTGGCCGGGGGAACGATGGGTTTCGCTGCGCTGGGGAACCCCCTGAATATCGGCGATCTTCCGTAACAGTGACAGTCTCCGAACATTTCGTTGCAGACGATGCAGCGCTTCGGGATGTGGTGAACGATGCCATGTCGGCACCCTTGTACGCACTCGATACCGAGTTTCACCGGGAACGAACGTATTTTCCCCGCCTCGCTCTCGTGCAATTGCAGTGGGGAAAAACCAATGTGCTCATCGATCCACTGGCGGTCGACCCTCGCGGTTTGGCCGATCTGTTGCGCGGTTCGGGTCTCGCGGTATTGCACGCCTCTCAGCAAGATCTGGAGGTGCTCCGCTATGCGGTCGGTGAAGTCCCGTCCCGACTCTTCGACACACAACTCGCGGCAGGATTCATCGGTTACTCCACGCCGTCCCTCGCTGCACTCGCACAATCACAATTGAAGGTGACGCTGTCCAAGGGCGATCGAATGACCGATTGGCTGCGTCGCCCATTGACGGAAAGTCAGTGTTCTTACGCTCGCAGCGATGTCGCATACCTCGAACAGCTTTTCGAGCGGATCAGTGGCCGCGTCGATCAGCTCGGCCGCACGACATGGGTGAACGAAGCGTGCGAAGAACTCCGCGTACGCCCGTGGGGCGAAAGCAATCCGGCAGATGCATGGTTGCGCATCAAGGATGCCCGTGCGCTGAAAGGCGAGGCACGGGGAGTCGCACAAGCTCTTGCAGCATGGCGCGAACGTCGGGCGATGGCCACCAACATTCCGCTTCGACGAGTGATGAGTGACATGGCGCTCCTTGGTATCGCCCAAGCTGCCCCGCGATCCACCGAGGATCTCGCTCATGCTCGAGGCGTCGATGAGCGCTACCTCAGTGGATCCATCGCACGCGAAATTCTCGCCGCAGTGAAGGAGGGCCGTGAGCGTGTGGTGGAACTCGACACCCAGGCCCACGACCCGCTGGAGAAGCGTCTACGCCCGGCCGTCACCCTGGTCACCGCATGGATTGGCGAGTTGGCTCGTACCGCTGAAATCGACCCAACCCTGGTTGCCACGAATCGCGACATCGTTGCGTTGTTGGCAGGAGGCGAATCTCGGCTTGCGCATGGATGGCGAAGAGATTTGGTGGGTCGCGATATCGAACGTCTCTTGAAGGGGGAGTCCGGACTGTCGTTTGATGGTGACGGTCGACTCAGGCTCATCCCTGCCAAAGATGCCGATGCGCAGTAAACTCAAGGTCAATGTCCATCGCCTAGGCGGATGGCCCTCGTGGCTCCGCTAGTACAAACGGAGCCCAGTGTGAAAAAGGGACGTCATCGTCGGTTCGAAGAAGCGCGTCGTCTGAAGCAGTCTGGTCCCACCGCGGAAGACCTCGGGTTGTCCGCGCAGAAGTCCACGAAGAGCGAAGAGGACGAGTTTGCCGAAATTGCGGAGCGCTACGGCGTGGTGTTCGATGACGATGGCGAGATCGCCGACAACGACGAGGGGTCACACTCCTGAACCAGTCGATTCGCAACGTCGCGATCGTCGCGCACGTTGACCATGGCAAGACCACGTTGGTCGATGAATTGCTGCGCCAGACGGGAACCTTTGCCGCCCATCAGGCGGTGGTCGAGCGCGTCATGGACAACAACGACCAGGAACGCGAACGTGGAATCACCATCTTGGCGAAGGCTGCGGCAGTGGAGTGGCGCGGCGTCAAGATCAATCTCGTCGACACACCAGGCCACGCCGACTTCGGAGGAGAAGTCGAACGTGCCTTGGCGCTCGTGGATGGAGTTCTCTTGCTGGTGGATGCCGCGGAAGGTCCACTGCCACAAACTCGTTATGTCCTCTCCAAAGCACTGAACCAGGACTTGCCGGTGGTGCTGGTGATCAACAAGGTGGATCGCAGTGATGCTCGTCCGGAAGAGGTGCTCTTGGACGTCGAGCATCTGTTCCTGGATTTGGCACACCACGATCACCACCTGAATTTCCCGGTGGTGTCGGCGGTCGCTCGCGAAGGCAGATCGATGAAGGGCGTGGGAATGCCGGGTGCCGACGCCGATCTGGTGCCGCTACTCGATGCAATTCTCGACACCATTCCCGCCCCCCAAGGTGACGCAAGCGCACCGCTACAAGCCCTCGTCACCAATCTCGACGCGAGCGACTACCTCGGTCGACTGGCGATAGGTCGCGTGCATGCCGGAACTCTCCGTAAGGGTGACTTCGTTGCGTTGCTCGGAAAGCCTGAAGGTGATTCACAGCCGGTGTTGAAGCGGCGCATCTCGAACCTGTCCCAGTTCACGGGAATCGCCCGCAAGGAAGTGGAATCGATCGTCGCCGGTGATTTGTTCATCGTGGCCGGCATCGACGAGGTGGAGGTGGGCGACACCTTGGCAAACGTGGAGACGCCGGTTCCGTTGCCGCGATTGGAAGTGGACGAACCCGTGTTGCGAATGAGTTTCGCCGTGAATTCGTCCCCGTTCTCGGGACGCGAGGGCACCTACGTCACGAGCCGCCATCTACAGGATCGCTTGCAGAAGGAGATACTCGGCAACGTTTCCATCAAACTGTTCCCGACCGATTCACCCGAAGTCATCGAAGTTGCCGGTCGAGGCGAGTTGCAGTTGGCGGTGTTGATCGAAAACATGCGTCGCGAGGGTTACGAGATGCAAGTAAGCCGCCCCGAGGTGATCACCAAGGACATCGACGGCAAGAAGCACGAACCCTACGAAAGGGGAACGATCGACGTTCCGGACGAGTTCGTCGGTGCGGTCACTCAGGCCATTGCACCACGTCGCGGGCGCATCGTCGACATGCGGCCTGGCGATGCAGGGCGAACCATCATGCACTTCTCGGCACCGTCGCGCGGGCTCATCGGTTTCCGTTCGTTGTTGCTCACCGTCACCCGTGGAACGGCACTCATTCACCAGAGTTTCGCAGGTTTCGAGCCTTGGGCAGGCGAAGTTCCGCACCGATTGGGCGGTGCCATGATTGCCGATCGAATCGGGCCGGTTACTGCCTATGCGCTCGACAACCTCCAGATGCGAGGAACGTTGTTCGTCGAACCTGGCGACGAGGTGTACGAAGGCATGGTCGTCGGTGAGTGTTCGCGTGGGGAAGAGATGGTGGTCAACGCCGTTCGCGCCAAAGAGAAGAACAACATCCGTACACACAGCCACGACGACGGTGTCAAGCTCGCAGCGCCGGTGATCCATACCTTGGAAACCGCCATCGAGTGGATCGGCGACGACGAACTCGTGGAAGTGACGCCGAAGTCGATTCGCATCCGCAAGCGTTGGTTGAACCTCGAGGATCGACGACGCGCCAACAAGAAGGGCTGAGTTTTGCGATGTCGGACCTGGACGACATCATTGAACGGCTCCGGTCGGCATCGGACGACTTGTCGGATCGTGCGATTCGAATCCTGAGTGACGCCTCACGTTCGGGAGAAACGCGTCGTCCCGACACGGAACGGACCATTACCCAAGCGCGCAGAGCGGTGGAGAAGGCGATTTTCTTGTTGGAGCGAATGGAGCAAGACGAGCGCAGCGAGTAGCGCTACGAGCGCAATTCGGCCGACTTCGCCGTGAGGGCAGCGAGCAGTTCGTCGAAGCTCTTCTGAAACGACGCGACACCCTCGCGCTCCAACTGCGCTGCGACTGCAGGAAGGTCGACTCCGGCATCGGCAATGCTGCTCCATGTACGTTTCGCGGATGCAATATCAGCGTCAACGGTGCGGGCCAGACGTCCATGGTCATCGAAGGCTTCCAACGTCGTGTCGGGCAGCGTGTTGACGGTGTCGGGACCGATCAATTCCTCGACATAAAGCGTGTCACGATATGCCGGATTCTTGGTGGAAGTCGAGGCCCACAGTGGTCGTTGCACCCTTGCGCCGTGACGTGCGAGCGCCTCCCATCGAGCGCCGGAAAACTTCTCTCTGAACATGGCGTACGCGATTTGCCCCTGGGCCACCGCTGCCTTGCCGCACAATGATGACGCCGTTCCACCGATCGTTTCCAGACGGCGATCGACTTCGCTGTCGACTCGTGAAATGAAAAAGCTCCCCACACTGGCGATGGGCGAAAGGTCGCGAGTCCCTCCAGACAACCGGTCCTCCAGCCCGGCGAGGTACGCATCGATCACTTCTTCGTAGCGCTCGAGACTGAAGATGAGCGTCACGTTGACACTCCGACCCTCGGCGATCATGGTTCGAATGGCCGGCAAACCCTCTTTGGTGGCAGGGATCTTTATCATCACATTGAGACGACCGATACGTTCGTGGAGCTGTCGTGCTGCATGCAGCGTGCCAGTTGCGTCATGGGCAAGTCCGGGATCGACTTCCACGCTCACGAATCCATCGGCGCCGTTGGATTCCTCGTACACCGGCGCAAACACGTCGAGTGCGGCATCGATGTCGCGCAGCACCATCTCCCAGTAGGCATCGATCGGGCCGACGCTCTCGCGAGTCAAACGTTCGAATTGTGCGTCGTAATCCGATGAACCCTGGATCGCCTTCTGGAAGATGGTGGGATTACTGGTGAGGCCACGAACCCCGCGATCACGCAGTTGCGCCAGTTGTCCGCCGGTGATCCAACCCCGTCGGAGATTGTCGAGCCAGGGACTTTGTCCGAACTCCGAATGCAGCCGACGGAGGGGATTCACCGTCAGGCCCCGAGCGTGTCGACGAGATCGCGCGCTCGGGCAACCACGTTGTCCACGGAGATGCCGAGACGCTGCATCGCCACGTTGCCTGGGGCAGAAGCACCGAACCGATCGATTCCGATCGAGTCGTCGGCAAAGGCGCTCCAACCGTAGGTGCTGCCTGCTTCCACCGAGAGGACTGGCACGCCGATTGGAAGTACGTGCGATCGATACGTGGGATCTTGGACCGCGAACAACTCCGGACACGGCATCGATACGACGCGAGCCATCATTCCGTTCGTCGCCAACTGCGCAGCAGCGTCGACGGCGACCGCAACTTCGGTACCTGTGGCCACGATGATGAGGCGTGGTGGGCCGTCGGTATCACGTACGATCGCTGCTCCTCGGTCCACTGCATTGCCGTTCGTCACGATGGGGGTGTTCTGGCGAGACAAAATCAACGCAGTCGGTCCGGAGTGGTCGCAGGCTTGCCGCCATGCCTGCGCAGTTTCACTGGCATCGGCAGGACGGACCACCCGCAAGCCGGGAATGACGCGCAAGGAAGCGAGTTGTTCCACGGGCTGATGAGTCGGGCCATCCTCGCCGACTCCTACGGAGTCATGCGAGAAGATGAAGATCGCTTTCGCGCGCGACAGGGCCGCGAGTCGCAAAGCCGGTCGCATGTAATCGGCGAAGACGAAGAAGGTTCCCACCGCAGGCAACACACCGCCATGCAGGGCCATGCCGACGGCTATTGCACCCATGGCATGTTCGCGGATGCCGTAGTACACCTGGCGACCCTCCGGGTGCTCTGCCGAGAGAGCCGACTCACCGGACAGTTTTGCACCCGTGTTGCCCGTGAGATCGGCGCTTCCAACGATCAACCCGGGAACATCATCCTTCGACGCATCGATGGCCTTTTGCACCGCGACACGAGTTGCGACACTGCTGGACGGGTCGAATGACGGGGCAACGGATGTCCAGTTGACGCTGGGAGCAGGCGACCACATTTCGTGCCATTGCGAACTCGCCTGTTTGGAGGCGGCAGCGTGTGCCGCGCCGAATTCGGCGCCACGTTGGCGCGCATGTGCACGCAAGGAGGAGACGACCTCGGCGTCGACCCAAAACGGTTCATCCGGAATGTTCATCACCTTCTTGGTGGCGGTGACGTGGGCAGCACCGAAGGGATTTCCATGAGCTTCGTGTTTGTCCGTGAAATCGGGCGATGGTGTGCCGATATGCGTTCGCAGTACGAGAAGTGTCGGTGAACCCGTATGGAGTCGAGCTGCATTCAGCGCCGATTCGAGGGCGTCGAGATCTTCGGCCACCTCCCCGAGATTGACGACATTCCATCCATACGCGCGGAATCGCTGGTCTACGTCGTCGCTGCAGGTCAGCGATGTCGAGCCGTCGATGGTGATCTTGTTGTCGTCGAAAATGCACACGAGACGATCCAACCGTTGATGTCCAGCCAGCGATGCCGCTTCGTGGCTGATGCCCTCCATGAAACAGCCGTCACCAGCGATGACGTACGTGTAATGGCCGTGGAGTTCTTCGCCGAATCGTGCACGCAAATGTCGTTCCGCCATTGCCATTCCGACGGCATTTGCAAACCCTTGACCAAGCGGACCAGTGGTGACTTCGATGCCGGCGGTGTGCCCGTGCTCGGGATGTCCTGGTGTCAGTGAACCCCATTGTCGAAACGCACGGAGATCATCGAGTTCGAGTCCGTAGCCGTTGAGATACAACATCGCATATTGGAGTATCGAAGCATGCCCGTTGGAGAGGATGAATCGATCCCTGTTGTTCCACGTTGGATTTGCCGGATCGTGCCGCATGATTCGGCTGTACAACACGTGTGCCAGTGGCGCGAGCGCCATCGCCGTACCTTGGTGACCGCTCTTGGCTGCGAGCGGAGCATCCATCGCCAAACCGCGAACCATTGCGACTGCGAGGCGGTCGTGCTCCGAAGACAAACGATTCGCCACGGGTGCGACGATAGTCGGCGTCCGTGTAGGGCGGGCGGCACGACCTCCGACTCAGGAGACGGGCGCCAGGATCGTCAGTGGAACCGCCATCCACGGACCCAGTCCGATGCGACAATGTGCAATGACCTGTCCGAATTGCGAAACCGGAAGCTCGGCGCGAACCAGACGATAGGTGAACTTGCCGCTGTCCACTCGGAACGGGCTCACGTTCTGCGCCATGGGTGGTGTGTGGTCGGGATCGATGCCCGGCTCCTGAAACACCACCTGCAGCACCCCGTCACCCGGTTCACCCGTCGGACAGTAGATGAGCACCACCAAATGTGGCGACACCGTGCAAGGCAACGGACCGGGTGCCACCTGGGAGAAATACACACCGGTGAGGTCCAATCGTGTGGAAGGTCCTTCCACTTGACGCATCGCGAAGTTATCGACGAACAGCGCAGCGACAATGTGCATGCCGGTCGAACACTACCGTTGTGAGTCGTGATTGGCCGTCGCACTCTCAGTGAACACGACTCCAAGGCGCTCCTGACGAAGTACGGTGCACGATTTGCCGTCGAGCACGTGGTCGGAGATGTCAAGGCTGCAGGTAGGGCAGCCCAAGAGATTGGTTTCCCGGTCGTCATCAAGTTGGTTGGTGAGCGGATCGCGCACAAGAGCGAACGTGGTTTGGTACGTCTGGGAATCGACGACATCGAGGCTGCACACGATGCGGCACGGGAATTGATGGATCTGCGACGAGAGGACGACGGGGATGTGGCCGTACTCGTGGCTGAACAGGTGAAGGGAGCACGTGAACTCCTCGTTGGATTGGTACGCGATCCACAGTTCGGTCCCGTGGTCGTTGTCGGGGCCGGGGGAGTGAGTGCCGAGGCACTCGAAGACGTGCAGATGCGAGTGGCTCCGCTGACTCGAAACGATCTGGATGACATGCTCGATTCCTTGCGCACGTCGTCGCTTTACGGGGCATTTCGTGGCGCGCAAGCAGTCGATCGGGATGCCTTGTGGAACTTGGTTGACGCCGTTACTCAACTGGCGCTTCACCGGTCCGATGTGTTCTCGATCGACATCAACCCGGTCATCGTGACGGCACTCGGAGAACCAATTGCGGTGGACGCCCTCGTCGAGCTGGGTGATGCGATTCCTGAGGCAACCGCCGTCGTGGTACCGAGACACGACGATGCAGGTTTTGAAGCCTTGTTCACTCCCCGTGGCGTCGTGGTGGTGGGTGCCTCGACGCACCCGGGCAAGTTCGGATTCGTGTCCCTTCACAACCTGCTTGCAGGTGGCTACCGCGGCAACATCGCCGCAACGAATCGATCGAAGGAATCCGTTCTCGACATTCAAACGGTCGCTTCACTCACGGATTTGCCGAACGACACCTACGATCTCGCATTTTTGTGCACACCTGCATCTGCGAACGAAGAACTGTTGATGGAATGCGCTTCGATCGGTATTCGTGCTGCGTTCGTCACTTCGGCCGGATACGACGAGGCGGGTGAAACGATCGCTGCGGAGGAGTCCGCCCAGGATCGCCTCGTTCGTGTCGCAAAGGATTCCAACGTGTTGTTGGCCGGACCGAACGGACAGGGCGTCGTGAGCACACCGAGCAACCTCTGTGCGCAAATCGTTGCGCCGTATCCGCCGGCAGGTTCCATTTCCATCGCCAGCCAAAGCGGCAACTTCGTTTCGAGTTTCATGAATCTTTCCCGTGCGACGGGGGTCGGCATTGCGCGCGCCGTCTCGGCTGGTAATGCAGCTGCCGTCGACGTTGCCGACTACGTCGAGTGGATGTCACGCGACTCTGCAACTTCCACGGTGCTCAGCTACGTGGAAGGGATCACCGATGGTCCACGTTTGCGAAGGGCACTCGAATTGTCGGTTGCCCGCAAGCCCGTCGTTCTCATGAAAGGTGGCGCTTCGGCGGAGGGTGCGCGCGCAGCGTCCAGCCACACCGGGGCTCTGGCATCCGACGACGACGTGTTCGACGGCTTGTGCCGCCAACTGGGAGTCGTTCGGGCACGAGACGTCGACGAAGCATTCGACGCAGCCGCTCTCTTTGCCACGTCACCGCTTCCACGCGGGAATCGAGTTGCAATCCTCACGACGGCTGGTGGATGGGGAGTGGTGACTTCCGATGCGTTGAGCAACGACGGAATTCTCAAGTTGGCAGATCTGCCGTCAGAAGTGATGCGCCGGCTCGATGAACTGCTCCCCGCACGTTGGTCGCGCAACAATCCCGTTGATTGTGCGGGTGGCGAAACTCGCGACACCATTCCATCCGTCCTCGAAGCGTTGGCTTCGTGCGAAACGGTCGACGCAGTCGTCTATCTGGGCATCGGAATCCAGGCAAACCAAGCTCGGCTCATGCGCGAGGGTCGGTACTACCCGGACCATGGACTTGCGCGGATCGTCGAGTACCACGAACGACAGGACGAACGATTCGCCACTCGTGCACACGAACTGATGAAGCAATTCGACAAGCCGATTCTGGTCGCCACCGAACTTGCCATCGCCGACAGGGACAATGCCGGACCGCGTACCGTGCGAACGCTCGGCGGCATGTGTTTTGCAAGTGGCCCACGGGCGGTGCGTGCACTGGCACACGCGTATCGGTACGCCCGCCACCGGGGATTTGCTGCATGAAGTTGCAGGAGTTGCTGCATGTCGCGCGACGACGGGCAGCACGGTTCGATCGTCACGTGGTCACGGTGGATCCACAGCGGGCTGCGATCAGCATCATCGTCGCCAGCGCAGTCCTGTTCGTGCCGTTGTTCTCCGCATGGCAAGTGACAAAGTCGGCTGCTGGCGCTGCCGCTCCACTCACCGTTGCGACGAGCATCAACGCAGCGCCAAACGAACCGGTGTTCTCCGTTCGGCGAGTGGCGAGAACCGCTGCAATCGAGGCGCGAGTGGCAAATCTTCGAACGCAGCTGGCTTCGTTTTCAAAATCACTGCCGGCAGATTCATGCGTCATGGTCAAGGCCGAGGCTCGAGAGGTCGCCGCCACACGAGCATCGCGTCCGTTGATTCCAGCCTCCAATATGAAGCTTCTCGTTGCTGCGGCCGCTCTGGACGTTCTCGGAGCGGATCATCGGTTCACCACGTCGCTCATCGGCAACAGAGTTGGTGGGAGCATCATCGGCAACCTGTGGCTGGTTGGAGGGGGAGATCCCGTACTGAGCACCCGCGCATACCCGGCTACGCAGCCGTATCCCACGACTTCTCCGACCTTTCTCGATGAGTTGGCCGATGCACTGCGCGACAGCGGAATCACCAAGGTGACCGGCTCCGTTGTCGGCGATGAATCGAGATACGACGACGAACGATACGTGCCGACATGGGGTGATGGGATACGTGCAATCGAGGCAGGTCCACTGAGTGCATTGATGGTGGATGACGGATCGCTGCTTGGCGATCCATTCAAGCCTGCACAGCCAGCCGTTGGTGCTGCCACGGCGTTCACACGCTTGCTGCAAGCCCGTGGCATCACCGTGATCGCAGCGCCACGTAGTGGATCGGCACCAAGCGGCGGAACGAAACTCGCAGAGTTGACTTCGGCTCCGCTGAGCGAACTGCTTTCCGACGTGCTGGCGAACAGCGACAACAATGCTGCCGAGCTGTTGCTCAAAGAAATCGGCTTGGTCAGTCGTCAAACTCCGACGAGGGTTGCCGGTTTGCAAGCCGTTGCATCGGTGCTCAACGCCCGTGCACTTTCCACCGACGGTGTGGTTCTGGTCGACGGCTCGGGTCTTGACAGCACGAATCGTCTGACATGTTCGCTCCTGGTGAATCTGCTCGATTCCTACGGACCAGAGAGCCCGCTCGCCAACGGTCTGGCCGTTGCCGGCAGCACCGGAACTCTGCGCGGACAACTGACCACCGCACCCGCCGTTCGCCGTGTGCGTGCCAAGACGGGCACCTTGAGGTCCTCAAAGGTGTTGAGTGGCTTCTACCAAGTGCCCGATGGAGCGATCACCTTTTCATTGATGTTGAACGGCCCGGGTGTGTCCAATCAATCGACGTATCAACCTCAATGGAAGTCGCTCATGAATGCACTCAGCGCCTTCAACGACAAGCCACTGACCGAAGACTTGCTGCCGCGTTCCTAGACACCGAACGCATTCGTACCGAGGTTTGCGCCGATAGACAGAAGGTATGCAATTCGACCCCGTCGAGACCTATGAATTGGTTCGCGACTACGCCAAACAAGAGACCGTTGGCCCCCTGAAAGGGGCTGGTCGTTGGCTGGCCTTCGGTGTCATGGCTGCCTTCTTCTTGTCGATCGGCATCATCATTGCGCTGATCGGGGTTCTACGGCTGTCGCAGGATCTCCTGCTCACCGTGTGGTTTCCCGAGCAGGCCGACGGTTTGTCGTTCGTGCCGTACCTCGTCACATTGTCGGTAGGCGTGATCCTTTCGGCAGTGGCATGGTCGCGAGTGGGAGTCTTCGAGTTGAATCGGGGCGCCCGATGAGCGAACGTTCGAAGATCACCCGGGAGGATTTGGAGCAACGCTTCAAGGCGCTGCAAGACGACGTCACGGAAGTGACCGAAACCAAGAAGGCTTCCATCACCATGCTGGGTCTTGCAGGAGTTGCAGCGGGATTGTTGCTCGCATACCTTCTGGGCCGCCGTGGTGGGCGCCGTCGTCGTGGCGTGATAGAGATTCGCCGCTAGTCGATGTCGGCTCCTCGACGCGTACCACGTCTGGCAGGTCGATTCATCGGCTCGGCTGTGATCGCCCGAGGAGTGAAGCGGTATCCGATCGCGGGTATCGGGCTCATGCTGTTTCGCTGGTGGCGACGACGTCGAATGCACGTGGACCGCACGACCGTACGCTTGCACAACGACGAAACTCTCACCGTGCGAAACCGACGCACGTGGTGAAGGTGTAGGCAATGTCGCAACCGTTCTCCGCGGGTGACCGCGTGCTCTTCGTCGACGTCAAGGAGCGTCGATACCTCGTCACGTTGGAGACATCCGGCGAGTTCCATAGTCATGCCGGTTTCGTTCCGCACTCTGCCGTGATCGGAGCGCAGGATGGCGTCACGGTGGAGTCGACGAAGGGAGCGCGATACGTCGTGCTACGTCCGACACTCGAGGATTTCGTGTTGGAGATGCCGCGTGGCGCACAGGTGATTTATCCGAAGGATTTGGCACCAATCGTGATGCTCGCGGACATTGGTCCGGGGCACTCGGTGTTCGAGTCGGGAGTCGGTTCCGGAGCACTTTCAATGACCATGTTGCGCGCGGGTGCACGAATCATCGGTTATGAATTGCGGGAAGACTTTGCCCAGCGCGCCAAGAAGAACGTGGCATCATTCCTCGGCGACGAGGCAGCAACACGGTTCGATGTTCTCATTCGCGACTCTTATCTCGGTATCGACATTCCGACCACCGGAAGATTCGACCGTGCCGTGCTGGATCTTCCCGAGCCCTGGCAGGTCATTCCACATCTCGCCGGTGTCATGCATTCCGGCGGGGTGGTGGTTGCCTACACACCGAGCATCACCCAAGCGGTAAAGGTTCGAGAGGCCCTGTCGCGACATCGTGGTCAGTGGGTTGCGATGAGAACTCTCGAGGTACTGCATCGCACATGGCACATCGAAGGCGAATCGGTTCGACCTGACCACCGCATGGTGGCGCACACCGGATTTCTGACGACTGGACGACTACTGACACCGAGCGATACGCCGCTCGGAAACCGAGACTAAGGCTCGATGAAGATGCACTCGCCGGGGCACTCTTCGGCGGATTCGATCACCGCATCGAGGTGCTTGTCTGCGAACGTGGCCACGCCCTCGGCACCCTGTGGGTTGCCTTTGGCTGTGGCGAAAATCTTGTCGCCTTCTTTGACGTAGGCCAGACCGTCGTCGAGCAGGGCGAACACCTCGGGAGCGATCTCCTCACACAGGCCGTCACCCGTGCAGAGATCTTGGTCGATCCATACCTTCATGGGTTTTCACGATACACGGCTGCCCACTAGGTTCAGGGCATGGCTGATGACACAGTCGCACGACTTCGTGCACTTGAGGATCGTCTGCTCGATACCAAAGGCCAACTTGCCACAGCCAAGGCCCAAAACGAGAAGCTCTCCTACGCCCTGCGTGAAGCTCGCGATCACGTGGCGTCGCTCCGCGAGGAGGTGGAGAAGCTCACCCAACCGCCTTCGGCGTACGGCGTCATCCTCGGCACCAACGAGGACGGCACCGTCGACATACTGACCAATTCCCGAAAGATGCGGGTGTCGGTGCACCCCGATATCGATACGACGACGTTGTATCGGGGCAGCGAAGTGGTACTGAATGAGAGCCTCAACGTGGTGATGACCCGTGACGCTGAAATCACCGGCGAAGTGGTCACACTGAAGGAAGTGCTGGATGACGGCACTCGTGCAATCGTCACCGGTCGGGGTGACGACGATCGAGTGTGCGAACTCGCCGATGCATTGCGTGGCACGCACCTACGTGCCGGCGATCTCCTGCGATTGGAGATTCGGAGCGGTTTGTTGTTGGAGCGCCTGGCCCAGCCAGAGGTGGAACATCTCCTGCTGGAAGAAGTCCCCGACATTTCCTATGACGACATCGGTGGATTGGACGCACAGATCGAGGCGATAGCCGATGCGGTCGAACTGCCGTTCCTGCACGGCGATCTGTTTGCCGAGCATCAGCTTCCTGCACCCAAGGGCATCCTGCTGTACGGGCCGCCGGGCTGCGGCAAGACGCTCATCGCCAAGGCGGTTGCCAATTCGCTCGCCAAGAAGGTCGCCGGTCGGATTGGCGCCGACAAAGGGCGGAGTTATTTCATCAATATCAAGGGTCCGGAGTTGCTCAACAAGTACGTGGGTGAAACGGAGCGACAAATCCGGATGGTTTTCCAACGCGCCCGCGAAAAGAGCGAAGAGGGCTGGCCGGTGATCGTTTTTTTCGACGAGATGGATTCCATGTTCCGAACACGCGGTACGGGAATCTCCTCGGACATGGAAAGCACCATCGTGCCCCAGTTGCTCGCGGAAATCGACGGCGTCGAGGGTTTGCGCAACGTGATCGTGATCGGTGCGACGAACCGAGAGGATCTGATCGACCCCGCGATTCTTCGCCCGGGTCGGTTGGATGTGAAGATCAGAATCGATCGTCCGGATGAGTCGGCGGCCCGTCAGATTTTTGCCCGCTACCTCACCACCGAGGTGCCCATCGCCGCGAGCGAGGTTGCCCGCTACGGCGACGTCGGCAGCGCAGTATCGAAGATGATCGACATCACGGTGTCGCAGATGTACATGAAGGACGACTCGAACAGATTCCTGGAAGTCACCTACCAAAACGGGGATCGCGAGATTCTCTACTTCCGCGATTTTGCATCCGGCGCAATGATCGAGAACATCGTTCGACGCGCGAAGAAATTGGCGATCAAACGTGTGCTCGCAGACGGCGAACGAGGTGTCGTGCTCGACGACTTGACGTCGTCCATACGACAAGAGTTCCGGGAACACGAGGATTTGCCCAACACCACCAATCCAGACGACTGGGCGAAGGTTTCCGGTCGCAAGGGTGAGCGGATCATCTTCATTCGCACGCTGACACACGAGGACGGGGGAGTCGGCGGCAAAGCCATCGAACGCACGGCGACCGGTCAATACCTGTAGCCGTGGCAATCCCCAAGGTGTGCGGCATTGAAACCGAGTACGGCATCGTCGTGCGCGACGCCGATCTGAATGCGGTCACCGCCAGCTCGATGCTGATCAACGCATTCCTCGGTCGGACCGAATCGCGAACTGCCTGGGACTTCTTCGACGAACAACCCGGGAACGATGCTCGGGGTTTGCTGTTGGGAGAAATACTCGCGCCCGAGGTGGAGACCCATCTGGTCAACACCGTCCTCACCAATGGTGCCCGCTACTACGTCGACCATGCGCATCCAGAATGCTCGACCCCCGAGTGTCGAACCACGAGCGAGGTGGTCCTTTACGACCGGGCAGCCGAGGAAATCATGCGGCGCAGCATGACACGCGCCAAGACGATGCTGCCCGACGGTGGCGAAATCGTCGTCTACAAGAACAACAGCGATGGAAAGGGCAACAGTTACGGCTGTCACGAGAACTTTCTCGTCGACCGAGCGGTGCCATTCGGGCGATTGGTCTCCCAGATCACTCCGCACTTTGTCACGCGACAGGTGTTCGCCGGGGCGGGAAAGGTCGGCTGCGAATCACCCGGCTCCGTCCCGGGTGACGTCACCTATCAGCTCAGTCAGCGAGCGGACTTCTTCGAAGAGGAAGTCGGATTGGAAACCACTCTCAAACGTCCCATCGTCAACACGCGCGACGAGCCGCATTGCGATCCCACCAAATACCGTCGCCTGCACGTCATCGTCGGTGATGCCAACATGAGCGAAGTTGCCACGTTCCTGAAGGTGGGAACCACAGCGATCGTTCTCTCCATGATCGAAGACGACACGATCGGGGATGATTTGGTCCTCGCACATCCGGTTACTGCGATTCGTCAGGTGAGCAATGATCCGAGCCTGCGAGCCACCGTCGCCATGGCAAACGGCAAGCGCATGACGGCACTCGACATCCAGTGGCAACTCCTGGAGCGAGCAAGGGCGTGGGCTGATCGTTTCGGCCTCGAGTGCGTCACGGTGGATGACGGCAAACGCGTGCTCGAGGAATGGGAGAACGTGCTGACGGGCCTTCAGACGGATCCATCCAGCGTGGCCGACGTCGTCGATTGGGTGGCAAAGAAACGTCTGGTCGATGGATATGCGCAACGCCACTCGTTGGCCCCAACGGACGCGCGACTCAAACTCATCGATTTCCAGTACTCGGATCTTCGTAGCGACAGGTCCCTGGCATTGCGCTGCGGTTTGCGCACGTTGGTGGAATCTTCCTCGGTGGAACGGGCAGTCGACACACCTCCTGATTCGACACGCGCGTATTTTCGCGGAACCTGCCTGTCACGATTTGCTCCAGACATCGTGGCTGCGAACTGGGACTCCATCGTGTTCGACGTGGGCAAGGACCCTCTTCGCCGAGTTCCAATGATGGAACCCCTACGGGGTACCAAGGACCTCACCGGAGCGCTGCTTGCCTCTTGTGCCAGCGCCGGTGAACTCATCGCGAAACTTGGTGAAGCCCCGAACCCCTGAGTCACGGGGAGTGATCGATTCCGCCACAGAGTTGACGGTGCGGTCCCGCCGTCGGGGGCCGATGTCGACACGAAGGTGACATTTGTTCGTTCGGTGGGAAGCGGGGACAGTTTTCCCCGGTGTGCTTGCTATGGTGCTACTCATGGCTGAACGCACCAAGAAGCAGCGCAGCGTCCCACAGCGTGACACCACGCCCGCCAGTGACACCGATACCGCCACGAAGACGGACAGCGCCGACCGCTTGAAGGCCGAGCTCGACGATCTGCTCGACGACATCGACGAGGTGCTCGAAACCAACGCCGAAGACTTCGTGAAGAGTTACGTACAGAAGGGTGGGCAGTAAGCCCAGCTGGTTCGATCATGACAATGCCACGATTCTCTGCCGGCGATGATCCGGGTGCGAGCTTCCCCGAACTGCTCCGAAAGGTTGGTCTCGATCCGTTTCCCGCTATCGGAGTGAGCGCCGGCGATCTGGGCGCTTTCCCACATGCCACGACGTGCTTGGCGCTCACCTACGACGGCGGAGTGGTGATGGCTGGCGATCGTCGAGCAACGGCCGGTATGTCCATCAGCCATCGCACCATGGACAAGGTGGTGCAAGCCGATGATTTGAGTGGCGTGGCGATCGCAGGGACGGCCGGACCGGCCATGGAGATGATCAAGTTGTTCCAGTTGCAGCTGGAGTATTACGAGAAGGTCGAAGGTCAAGCACTCTCACTGGAAGGCAAAGCCAACCAGTTGTCCATGATGGTCCGATCGAATCTTCCGGCAGCGATGCAAGGTCTCATCGTGGTCCCGATTTTTGCGGGTTACGACCCCTTGTTGTCTCGCGGTCGCCTCTGGGACTACGACGCCACCGGTGGTCGCTACGAAGAGCGCGATTTCGTGGCAACCGGTTCCGGCTCCACACTCGCCAGCACCGTGCTTCGTGTGGGTTGGAGACAGCAACTCTCACGCGATGCCGCCATCGATCTGGCGGCCCGAGCGCTGTGGGAGGCATCCGACGCCGACACCGCGACGGGTGGACCCGACGTCCTTCGTGGCATCTATCCGATCGTGGCATCCATCGACTCAGCCGGTTGGACGAGGGTTGCCGACGAGAAATTGGCAACCACCTACGACACCATCATGGGGGAGGTGCGCAAGCGATGAGCATGCCGTTCTACGTATCACCCGAACAGATGATGAAGGATCGCGCCGACTACGCGCGCAAGGGAATTGCACGCGGACGAGCGCTCATCGCGGTCCAAACGCCGACTTGCATCGTCATCGTTGCCGAGAATCCCTCCACGACGCTCCGCAAAGTGAGCGAAATCTACGATCGGATCGCCTTCGCCGGCGTCGGAAAGTACAACGAATTCGACCAATTGCGTGTCGCCGGGGTCCGCGCCGCCGAACTTCGCGGCTACCAGTACTCACGCAACGACGTTGACGCGAGAAGTTTGGCCAACCAATACGCGCAGGTGCTGGGTGACGTCTTCTCCACCATGGGTCCCAAACCGCTCGAAGTGGAGCTCTTGGTCGTGGCGATAGCAGACACGCAGGCCAACGACCGCTTGTTCCACATCCTGTACGACGGCACGTTGTTGGATGAACGCAGGTTCTGCGTACTTGGCGGCGATGCGGAAGGAATCAGCAAGCGTATGGAGTCGTCATACCGCGACGATCTCTCCCTCGATGCCGCCATCAAGATCGCCGTTGCCGCACTGACGGGCTCGGAACGGACCCTTGATGCAGCAGATTTGGAGGTCGCAATTTTGACGCGCAACGGCAAACGTCGGGCTTTCAGTCGTGTCGACGATGCTGCGGTGGCAAGCGCACTCAAATAATGGATCGCCGCATCTACGGCATCGAAACCGAGTACGGCGTTACCTGCACGTTGCGCGGTCAGCGACGTTTGAGTCCGGACGAGGTAGCGCGCTACCTGTTTCGCAAAGTGGTGTCATGGGGACGTTCCAGCAACGTCTTCCTCGAAAATGGTTCACGCCTGTACCTGGATGTCGGTTCACACCCCGAATATGCCACGCCGGAATGCGACTCGATCCTCGAATGCGTTACCCACGATCGGGCCGGTGAACGGATTCTCGAGGGGCTGGTCTCCGGGGCCGAACAGCGTCTTCGAGACGAAGGAATTCGCGGGACGATTTATCTGTTCAAGAACAACACGGATTCAGCCGGGAACAGCTACGGGTGTCACGAGAATTACCTCACTCGACGCGGTGATGATCTCACGTATTACGCCCAGACACTCATCCCGTTCTTCGTGTCCCGTCAGATCTATGCGGGAGCAGGGCACATCCTGCAAACTGCCCGCGGTCCTGTGTTCTCCATGTCGCAACGAGCGGAACACATCTGGGAAGGTGTCAGCAGTGCGACCACGCGTAGTCGACCGATCATCAACACGCGCGATGAGCCGCACGCAGACTCGGAGCGGTTCCGACGTCTGCATGTGATCGTTGGGGATTCGAACATGAGCGAATACACCAACTTCCTCAAGATCGGGGCGGCCGCATGCGTTCTGCGCATGATCGAGGATCCCGCGACGGTGTTGCGCGATCTCACCCTGGAAAATCCGATTCGAGCCATTCGCGACATTTCCCACGACCTCACCTGTCGTCGCAAGGTGAGATTGGCCAGCGGGCGGGAGTTGTCGGCTCTGGACATTCAGCGCGAGCTGCTCGACCGCGCGCTGCGCTATTCGGACCAACGTGGTTTCACTCCCGAAGAGCAGCGGGCACTCGACATGTGGGAACACTGCATCGTCGCGTTGGAGAACGACCCGATGAAACTCGATCGTGAACTGGACTGGGTGATCAAGTACAGGCTCATCGAGGAATACCGCAACCGCCATGGTCTGGCGCTGGACGATCCACGGGTACAAATGTTGGACTTGCAGTACCACGACATCGATAGGGAACGCGGTGTGTTCTTCAAGATGCAGAATCGCGGAATGGTGGAGCGCATCTGTGACGATGCAGCCATCGAACAGGCCAAGGACGTTGCCCCACAAACCACTCGAGCCCGTCTACGTGGGGAGTTCATCAAACGAGCAAAAGAGCGCAAGCGGGATTTCACGGTCGATTGGGTGCACCTGAAATTGAACGATCAGGCGCAACGCACGGTGTTGTGCAAGGATCCCTTCAAGAGCCACGACGACCGCGTCGACAAACTCATGGCTTCGTTGTAGCCGATACCGAACTAGCGTTCACCCGGTGGAAGAACGACCCAAAGACACCGCATCGCGTGCGGCTGGGTGGCGACAAATACGCGAGTGGGTGGTGGTGCTCGTCACTGCGGTGCTCATTGCAGCCGTGCTGCGAACCTTCGTCGTCCAGCAGTTCTACATTGCAGGTCCCTCCATGGAAACCACGCTGTTTGGCGACGACCGTGTCCTGGTCAACAAGTTGGCCTATCGGTTCGGGGAACCCACGCGGGGAGATGTCGTGGTATTCGACCGCATCACCACCAACGGCGACACGGTGCAACACGATGATCTCATCAAGAGAGTCATCGGCCTGCCAGGTGAGGTGATCGACATCCGGAATTGCGTGGTGTACGTCAACGACGTTGCCCTGGACGAACCATGGCTTCCGGCGGAGTTCCGTGAATCTTCGGCGGACGCAGATACACGCTGCGGCACTCCCACTGTTGAAGCCACGACGGTGGGCTCCGATGAGGTGTACTTGATCGGCGACAATCGTCCAATGTCGTTCGATAGTCGAATGTTCGGTCCGGTAGCGATCGATCTCATCGTGGGGCGCGCCGTCGTCGTGATCTGGCCACCCCGCAACGTGTCCTCGCTATAGCGGAAGGCCCTCGGCTCGAGCCGCGTCAACCATACGATCCACCCAATCGCTGAACACTCCATCGATACCCATGCGCAACACGTTCGTCAATGCGTAATCGAACTGTGCGTCCCAACCGAAGGCAAGCCGTTCGAAACGATGTGCGAGCGTGACCAGTCCGCCGTTCCAATCGCTGTGATGCATGTTGAGCGCCACGACTCCCATCTCGCTCAACTTTGCAAGCCGCCGCTCCGGACCCTCCTTGATTCTCGCAAGACGCGTGGAATCCACCAGCAGCACATCCCGATACTTCGGTGCAACTTCGGTGAGAACGGCGAACTCCTCAACACAAAGGTAGGTTCGCTCCCGAACACCATGTGCGGCATCATTCAGCGTGCTTCGAACCGCGTCGAACGCCAGAGGATCCTTGATGTCGAGCGAGAGTGACACGCCATGCTCCACTGCGATATTCACCAGCTCCCCGAGATGCGGAATGTGCGTCGGCAGATCCCCACGTGCAGTGTCGGCAATGGACCGACGTCGCCAACGAGGCCCCACCACGCCATCATGATCGAGGACCGGTTCACCGTCCGAGGTCAACCACACGTCGGATTCCAAACCCGTCGCCCCCAGCTTGACCGCCAATCGGAAGGCATCGAGCGTGTTCTCGGTTTCATGGGCGCGGGCTCCGCGATGTGCAAACAACCAAGGAGTGGGGAGTAGCGACGCCAACCGCTGTTGCACGGCGCAACACTACGACGCGCGGATGAAGTTCTCGTAGGCTTGCGACGTGTTCAATTTGTCCGGAAGTGAACTTGTGTTCATTGCCATTCTCGGACTCATCGTGTTGGGTCCCGAGAAACTCCCGGGCGCAATGCGTCGTGCCGGAAAGGTGTACAGGGAGATCCGCAACATCTCGGGCAACGTGCAACGCCAAGTGAACGAGGCCATGGAGGAGCCGATTCGCGAAGTCCGCAAATTGGTGGAGGAGCCAACGAAGGAGATCAAGAACACCGCCGCCGCCGCTGCCACGGCATTTGCGGCCGCCAGTGGCAGCAGCAACCCGACGACTCAGGCCGTACCTGCCACACCTGCGTCACCCGTCGCTCCCGACGATGTCACCGACGATGCCACCGTCGAGCCACCGGCAGATTCTTGACATGACCCGCACCCGGCGCAGCTCCAACGACATGTCCATCATGGAGCACCTGGCGGAGCTTCGCACCCGTTTGGTCTTCAGCATCCTGGCAATCGCCGTCGGTTCGATCGGCTTGCTCCTTGCGTACGAGCCGGTGCTGAAATTCCTCACTGCGCCATACCGAGACCTGTGCGCGACGAAGACCGCACTCAACTGTGATGGATCGCTGTATGCGCTCGGGCCAATCGACGGTTTCTCCGCTCGTATGCGCATTGCAGTGTGGGGTGGTGTGGTCATTGCGCTCCCCGTGGTGCTGTGGAACATTTGGCGATTCATCGTGCCGGCGCTGACGAAGCGCGAGAAGCGCTACTCGTACTTCTTCATCTTTTCGTCCGTGGTGTTGTTCGCCGTCGGAGCATGGTTGGCGTATTGGACGCTGGATCGGGCACTCGAGTTCCTCATCGGGTGGTCTGGTGCCGACGTCACCCAGAACTACCAGATCAACAAGTACGTGAATTTGGTGGTGTTGATGATGCTCTCGTTCGGGGTTGGATTCCTCTCGCCGGTGCTACTCGTCTTCTTGCAATTGGTCGAAGTGGTGACGCCGCGAACGCTCATCACGCAGTGGCGCTACGCCATCGTGATCATTTTCGTCGTGGCGGCCGTCATCACCCCGAGTGGCGATCCCGTCACCTTGATGGCACTGGGTGTGCCGCTCACCGTGCTGTACCTCATCGCAGTAGGAATCGGAGCTGCATTGCTCTGGCGTCGTCGCAAGACGACAGTCGTGTGACGAGTACCGCCCGCCAGCAGCGCCTGGCTCGCTACGACTTTGCACCTGACCCGTTTCAAGTGCAGGCCTTCGACGCACTGGACGCAGGGGAGTCGGTGCTGGTTGCCGCTCCGACAGGATCAGGGAAAACGGTCATCGCCGAATACGGCCTCGCCATGGCACTCGACGACGGCAAACGCGGCTTCTACACGGCACCAATCAAGGCACTCTCCAACCAGAAGTACCACGATCTTTGCGCGTTCTACGGCCACGATCGCGTTGGCCTCCTCACCGGTGACAACGCGATCAACGTCGACGCACCGCTACTGGTCATGACCACCGAGGTGTTGAGGAACATGATTTATGCCCGCTCTCGCGCGCTCGACACGTTGGGTGTCGTGGTCCTCGACGAAGTTCATTTCCTGCAGGACGAATATCGAGGACCGGTCTGGGAGGAAGTCATCATCCACCTCGAGCCCGAGGTGCGTTTGGTGGCGCTGTCGGCCACCGTGTCAAATGCGGAAGAGATTGCTGATTGGCTCTCCACCGTTCGAGGCCCGACTCGGGTGATCATCGAAGGCCGACGCCCCGTGGAGCTTCGAAACATGTACGCGTACGGCGACAAGATGAACGACGAGATCGTGTTGGCGGACACCCTCGTGGACGGTGCCCCGAATCCCAAGGTGCTGCGCGCAGAGGCCGGTGAAGCCTCCAACCGTCGATTTGGCGGAGCAGGCTCACAGGGGAGCAGATCGCGCGGCCGGGGCGGACCGGGCGGGGCTCGGTATCGCAGCCGAATGTTCCCGCCGTCGCGAATCGACATGGTGGATGTCCTTCGCGAACAGGACTTGCTGCCGGCCATCTACTTCATCTTCAGCCGCAACCAATGCGACGAATCGGTGAATTCCTGCTACAAAGCCGGACTTCGGCTTACGACCGATGCCGAACGCAACGAGATTCGAGACATCGTCGACTCGCGTACCGCCAATCTGAGTGACGACGACCTCGCAGCGCTGGGATTCACCACGTTCAGCGCCCAAGTGGAGTCGGGGATTGCTGCTCACCACGCCGGCATGGTGCCGACCTTCAAGGAAATCGTCGAGGCGTTGTTCGTTCGTGGCCTGGTCAAGGTGGTGTTCGCCACCGAAACCTTGGCCGTGGGGATCAACATGCCCGCACGTGCAGTGGTGATCGACAAGATGTCCAAGTTCACGGGCGAACACCACGAATTGCTCAAGGCGTCCTCGTACACACAACTCACCGGACGAGCCGGACGACGTGGAATCGACACGCTCGGCCATGCGATCGTGGTGTGGAATCCATTCGTCACGTTCGAACAGGTAGCCGCAGTAGCGGCGAGCCGAACGTTTCGACTGAGTTCTGCGTTTCGGACCACCTACAACATGGCCGTCAACCTCGTGCGTACGCATTCACCCGACGAGACCCACCATTTGCTCAATCTCTCCTTGGCCCAGTATCAGGCGAACAAGGGTGTCGTCGAGGTTCAAGCACGGATCGCAAAGCGCCAGAAGGAACGCGATCGTTTGCGTCAGCAGTCACGAAGCAGTTTTGGGGACATCGACGAGTACCGCCGACTGTTCGTTCGGGAGCCGGGCGAGCGTGATCGAACCGAGATCGAAATGAGCCTGATGTCGTTGCGTTCGGGAGATGTTGCGTGGTTCGACGACAATCTGGGTCTCGTACTCAGCACCTCGGTGCGCGCGAAGGGCGTGAAGGTAAAGGTGTTGTTCGGCAATCGCTCGTTACGGGCGCTGACAGCAGACGAGCTCGTGCGATCCGTACGCACGGCAACCCATCTCCCCATCGAGGGAACCGCCGTGACGGGACACAAGGGACAGATCGTCGACCAAAGCGACCCTCGTGTGCTTCGAGAATTGGCGCATCGTCTGGTGAGATTGAAGGTGGACAAACCCAAAACGCCATCGGTGACCGCCAGAAACACGCATCCATGTGCCCAGGATCCCGAACTGAAGTTCAAGATCAACGCCGCCAAGAGTGCCGACCGAATCGATCGTGACCTCCAGCAATTGGTCTCCCGAGCCGACAAGGAATCGGAGGTGGTGAGTCGTCGATTCGACGAAGTGGTGTCGCTGCTCGAGCGTTGGGACTATGTGAAGGACTGGAAACTCACCGACCGAGGAGTCTTGCTGTCCCGTGTCTTCCATGAGAGCGACCTCCTCGTTGCAGAGGCCATCGCAACCAAACTGCTCGACGGACTCGATGCAACATCCTTGGCAGCTGCATGTTCCGTTTTCGTTTACGAGCATCGCAGCCCCGAACCGGCTTCCGAGCCAACGTTTCCATCGACCCAGCTGCGATCTCGCTATCGCCAGATTGAAGTGCTGAGCAAACGCCTGCAACGCGACGAAGCCGCGGTCGGGATCACGCCGCACCGGTCGCCGGATGCCGGATACGTTGCGACGGTTGCTCTCTGGGCAGGCGGAGCAGACTTGGCGGACGTACTGGACGACGACACCACGCCGGGCGATTTCGTGCGGACCATGAAGCAACTCATCGATTTGTTGCGCCAGGTTGCCCAACACTCGCCGAATGAGCTGACGCGGGCAGCTGCAGATACGGCGGTTCAGCGCGTGCTTCGTGGTGTGGTGTTGAGTGCAAGCACGATGCCGATCGGCGGGGGATCATGACCATTCGCAAGGCGACTGAATGGGGAGTGGTCGCACCAACACCCCATGATGTGGTGGTCGCAGAGTCCGAGGAGGCCGCAGCACGGGCAGTGGAGCGAGGAGCAAAGTTCGTCGCGCTCACCGACGGGGATCTCTTGCGGGCACTTGGCTCGGGTGGTGCCGGCAATCAGAAACCACCGAAAGCGGGTGAGCCGTCCCTGCAGCTTCCCTGCGACATCTTCGAGGTGTCGTTGAATCACGAGAGTCGCGTCATCACCGCAGTGTCCACCGTGATCGTTGGAACTCGAGTACGGCCGCGCTGGTGGGTGAGTGCCGGAGGCTTCTTCGGTGCGTTGAACGTGGCCCCTCGTGCGCATCCCAACGACGGTCTCGCCGATGCGCTCGAGTTCGATTCCGCACCCTCCATGCGGCAATTGCTGTCCATACGCAACCGCATGCGGCTCGGCGACCACCTGCCGCATCCCCAACTGACGATGCATCGTGCGCAACAAGTCCAGTGGCACCAATCGGACCAACTCGGCAAGACGATGCGGAGATCGGCGCCGGTGCGGATCGACGGCAAGACGTTCGGTCGAGCCAACTCCGTGCGGGTCACGGTGTGGCCCGATGCATGGACGCTGTGCGTCTCGCAACGCAGCGCGTGATCATGCCACGGTGCAGCCTCCCGCTTCGGCGATGGGTAGCCTGACCGCATGGCCCTGGACGACAAGCAGATTGCAGAATTGAAGGCCCAAGTAGTCGCCGATATCGATCGTCGCGCCGCGGATCTCATTGCTGCAAGCCACGACATTCACGCACATCCCGAGCTGAACTTCGAGGAACACTTCGCCCACGAGCTCCTCACCTCGATGATCGAAAAGAACGAACTGCCCGTGACCCGCAAGGCGTACGGATTGGACACCGCGTTCGAAACCAAGATCGGATCACGTGGTCTCGATGTGGCCGTATTGTGCGAGTACGACGCCCTCCCGGGTATCGGTCATGCGTGTGGCCACAACGTCATTGCTGCAGCCGGACTTGGCGCAGGTTTGGCTCTGGCGCAAGTCGCCGACCACGCTGGCGGCCGACTCACGCTGATGGGCACACCAGCCGAAGAAGGCGGTGGAGGCAAGGTCGAGATGGCGCGCGCCGGCGCATTCAATGGTCTCGCGGCAGCCATGATGGTGCACCCGGCGGATCGGGACTTGGCGCGCATGAACGCCATCGCCATCCAACAGCTCATCGTTCGTTACTACGGTCAGGCCGCCCACGCAGCCGTTTCACCACATTTGGGTCGCAACGCATTGGATGCTGCCGTCTTGGGTTACATGAACGTCGCAGCATTGCGCCAGCACATTCGCCCCACCGAACGCATCCACGGAATCTTCACCAAGGCCGGCGAGAAGGCCAACATCGTTCCGCGCGAAGCCGAAACCAGTTGGTACGTGCGTTCCGACACCATCGAAACCCTGCAGCCGCTCAAACAACGTGTAGCTGCCTGTGTGGAGTCGTCAGCCGTTGCCACGGATTGTCGGGCTGAGCTGCATTGGGAGATCAACGCCTATGCCGACATCGTGGACAACATACCCCTGCTCGATGCCTATGCAGAAAACTCCACCTCGCTGGGTAGGCCGCTCACCTCTGCGTTCATGCCTGGCACGGGTGGTGGGTCCACGGACATGGGCAATGTGAGCTACCTCACACCCACCATTCATCCGATGTTGCAGGTGTCGCCACGCGGCGTCTCGTTGCATTCGCCGCAGTTCGCCGAGTACACGGCGTCAAAGGAAGCTGACAAAGCCGTCCTGGACGGAGCAAAGATCATGGCAATGACCGTGATCGACTTGTGGACCAAGCCCAACTTGCAGGAACACGTGAAGTCCGCGTTCGGCGACGGTGCAGTGCCTGCAGGGGTGCTCTAAATCCACGGCCCGTTTTCGTAGTATCGACTCTCGTGTCGGTCTACGTCCCAGAGCAGTTCACGCCGGACGAGTCGGCAATTCTTCGGCGCTACTTCACCAATCTCGATCTTCCGGTTTTTGCGCTCGTCAATCTGCCCGAAACGGTGAAAGGTGCGCTGTTTGCGCGCTACAGCCGAACCGCCAAGAGCTTGCGACGCTTGTTCTTGGATGAGTTCGTCAGCGACCTTGATTTGAAGGGTGACGAGACCGTCGATGCAACCATTGGGGTTGCGCGAGCCGAAGAACTGTACGAGCGCATCTTCGTGGAGTACGGCGACGACTCCGTTGCGCAACTTGGTGGAGTCCATTTGGCCTGTGAACAGGCTTCGAACCTTCTCACCAAGATTCTCGAGTGGGGTCGACTCATGTCGTACCTGGAACAAAGCACGAGGTACATCTCGTACGACGCACGCCTCGGCGGGAGATACCGCTACTACCGAGACCCCGATGTGCTGAGTGGACCCTTCGGCACCCGATACGTGGGGGACATGGATCGCATGTTCGACACGTACAGCGAGTTGGTGGAGATGGTGACCACGCACGTGCGAGCAACGGTGCCGCGCGGAGCGAATGATTCGGATTTCATCTACCGGCAAGCAACACGGGCAAAGGCGCTCGATGCAGTTCGCGGTATTCTGCCTGCGGCGTCGCTTTCCAACGTCGGCATCTACGGCACCGGCCAGGGCTACGAAGCTCTGCTGCTACGGATGCGTGCCAACCCGTTACCCGAGGCGCGTGCCTACGCCGACATGATGCTCACAGAACTTCGCAAGGTGATTCCCACGTTCCTTCGACGTGTGGACATGCCGGATCGTGGCGGAACTTGGAGCAAGTATCTTTCCGACAACGCCAGCAACACCGCCGATCTCGTGGACGAGTATTTCGGCATCGTCGAACCCAAGCAAGCACCCGAAGTGTCCTTGGTGGATGTTGATCCAGACGGCGAAGACAAGCTGCTCGCAGCAATCTGCTATTCGTCTTCGCATCTTCCGGAAACACAGCTGCTCGAGCGGGTTCGTTCGCTCAGCCATGAGCAGCGCGTTGCACTGATCCGCGCCTACGTGGGCGAACGTACGAACCGTCGCCACAAACCAGGTCGGGCTTTCGAACGTCTGTCGTACCGATTCGACGTGCTGGGTGACTACGGGGCATTCCGCGATTTGCAGCGCCACCGTCTCCTCACCATCGAATGGCAGCGTCTGACACCCCACTTGGGCTACGCCCGACCAGAGCTCGTGGACGAAGCGGGTGGGGCAGAGGTCTTTGACACCGCCATGGAGCGCTCACAGGCCTTGTACGAGCTCCTTCGACCGGACTATCCCGAGCAGGCCGGCTATGCCGTTGCCATGGCTCACCGCATGCGTTATGTCATGCAGTTCAATGCCCGTGAAGCCATGCACATGCTGGAATTGCGCTCGGCACCCCAGGGTCATCCCGCCTATCGCCGGGTGGTCTTGGAGATGCACCGCCTGATCGCCACCCAGGCCGGCCATCGGGCGGTGGCGGAGGCCATGACGCACATGACCACCGAGGCACCGTTGCTGGAGCGCCTGGAGTCGGAGCGCCGAATCGAGCAGCGACGGGGTTCACAGCGGCCCTAGCCGACAATTCGCCCGATTGTGGCGGAAATCGGCTAAGGTTCGCGCGCGATAATGAGTAACGACGACAGCACCCCCGAAGACGACATCGACCTGGAGGGCGGCGACGACCTCGCCGGTCTCGAGGTCGACCCCGACGAACTTCCCGAAGGCGAAGAGGTCGACCCCGACGCAATCAGCGGTGATGAGGCAGCAATCGACGCCGACTCGCCGACGGCTGACTCCACCGATGAAGTTGCCATCACGGACGAGGAGCGTTTGAACCTCGATGATGACGAAGAAGTCGAGAAGCCAAAGCGCAAGCGTTCCGAAGACATCGACGAAAACGAACTGTCCGGTGCAGACGACGAGGAAGCCGACCTGGCCACCATCCTCGCGGAGAAACTTCGCAGTAGCGACGAGTTGGCTCCGGACGACGAAGTTGCCGTGGCTGATGTGGACGACCCCACCGACGGCACACCTCTTTTGCAGCCTCGGCGTCCGGACGAGGAACACTGTCAGCAGTGCTTCTTGCTCGTGAGAAAATCCGCACCGAAGTGTCCGGTGGACCACGACTTGTGCCCAAGATTTCCCGTCGCCTAGTGCCATGACATCCGACGAAGGGCGCTCGAATCAGGAGTCGATCAACGAGCGTCTTGCGTCTGCCAAGGCGGTGGCAGAAGCCCTCGTTGGAGTGCCCATCGTCCTGAGCCAACAGCTGGTGCAAAACATCGGGGATATCAAGCTCGGTGGTGAGGTCACCGTCGGACAGCGAATTGCGCAACTCCGCAGTCTCGGAGAAATGACCGTACGTTTCGGAACTCGCGAGCTTGGCAAACGCTTCGGCGGCTTTCGTCAGTGACCCCCGCGGTTCGGTTGGCGACGCTCGCTGATGCGGAGCCATGCAACCACTTGGAGAGTGAAGTCCGCGCAAGCAACAGTGGTGGGCGAGGGGCAAGTGCATTTTTCGCCGAATATCCCACGGCGTTCCACATCGACGACGAGGCCGGTTTCACGTTGGTCGCCGAAGTGGATTCGGTGATCGTGGGTTTTGCAACGATCCAGGTTCGGCGTGTGGAGTTGGACGTGGTCGCCCGAATCGTACGTATCTTCGTCGTGCCATCTGCCCGTCGAGTCGGCGTGGGCGATGCATTGATGGCGACCGCAAAGGCGTTCGCGCGAGAGCGAGGATGCGTGCGTATCGACGCGTTGTCGCTTCCCGGTGATCGTGAGACGAAGAATTTGTACGAACGAAACGGTGTGACGGCGCGCCTCATCGTGGCGGCTGCGCCGCTCTAGTTGCGTCTCTCGACTTAGCGGCCCTGCCAATTGGGCGGACGCTTCTCGATGAACGCCGTCAAACCCTCTTTGGTGTCTTCGCTCTGGAGCACCCGACCGAATCCCTCGTTGGTCATCTTGATCAGCGTTGCATCATCGTTCGTGTGGGCGGCGAGCACCACCTTTCGGCTCTCCCACACCGCGATTGGTGCGCAGGCACACACTTGTGCCGCAAGAGCGAGCGCAGCCTCGTCGGCTTTGCCCGGCTCGCACAATCGATTCACCAAACCGAGCTCGTACGCACGCTGAGCGGGTATCGGTTCACCGGTCAGAATGACCTCCATCGCCACATTGCGACCGAGGATTCGGGGAAGGCGGAACAGACCGCCGGCACCAGCGATGAGATTTCGTTTCGCTTCAGCCAATCCGAATGCCGAACGGGTGCTTGCCACCACCATGTCGGCGGCGAGCACGATCTCGCATCCACCTGCAGTCGCCAGACCATCCACGGCGACGATCACTGGCTTCTTGCGTTCGCGATAGACGAAACCCGCGAAACCACCCCGTGCGGTGTTGAGGTCGGCGGCCTTGCCGGAGTTGATGGCTTTCAGATCGGCTCCCGCGCAGAACACCGGTCGCTCCTGACCCGTGGTATTTGCCTTCAGCACGCCGACCCACACGTTGTCGTCGGCCTCCATTCGATCGATGGCTGCTTCGAGTCCTGCAGCGACATCACCGTTGACCGCATTGCGGGCATCCGGGCGATTCAAGGTGATGAGGGCAACTTTGCCCGAAACTTCGTAGGTGACGATGTGCGCATCTGACATGCGCGAGAGCCTAGTTCTCGGCGGAAGCAGGGGCTTCAGCCGACATGACCTCAGCCGACATGACCTCGGCTGGCTTGTCGGCTGGCTTGTCGGCTTGCTTGGCTGTGGGCTT
>Ga0208231_1000062_pt1 | contig 31446 bp, 26 predicted proteins | sample LakMenEpi15Jun12_FD_150702 | JGI IMG/M metagenome (GOLD analysis project Ga0208231, IMG submission 150702) | Freshwater microbial communities from Lake Mendota, WI - 15JUN2012 deep hole epilimnion (SPAdes) | ecosystem: Environmental > Aquatic > Freshwater > Lentic | place: Lake Mendota, Madison...
GCGCCCCCGAAGTGCCGCCGTGATACGAGCGGTATCGCGCAGCAATCTTGTGGCGTCCAGTGAAGAGTCGCGCAATTCGAAAGGCGTTCTCTACCGCCTCCGCGCCACCATTTGTGAAGAAGAAGGCGTCAATGTCGCCTGGGCAGATCTCGGCGAGCTTTTGGCCGAGTCGCGCGCGCGGTTCGGTTGCCATAAAGGGATTCGCATAGGCGAGCTTCGCCGCCTGATCGGTGATCGCCTTCAGCACGCGCTCATCGCCGTGACCAATGTTGGTGCACATCAGTTGACTGTTGAAGTCGAGGAACTTATCGCCCTCGGGTGTCCAGAACCACGAGCCCTTGGCGTGTTCGATTGGAATAGGGTTCGCCGCGGCCTGTGGTGACCACTCGGTCATGGTGTGGCGCTTCGAGAGAGCGACGATCTCGGCTCCGCTCATCCCGGTGCGAACGTTCACTGCCGCCATGGGACCCCCTTCGCTGCCTCGGTCAAGCGACCGCGTACGCAGAGAATACCCGCCGTTGTCGCACAGCGTGCGACACTTCCGCGCCCTGCGGCACAACTGCCACCCCTACGGCAGAATGCCGTCATGCCAATGAACATCGAGCACCTGGCCGCGCAGAAGGCGCCCGAAACCCTGAAGAACTTCATCGCTGGCCGCTGGGTCGCGTCATCCTCAAGCGAGACGCTGGTCGTCCCAAACCCGGCCACTGAGCAGATCCTGGCGCACGTCCCCCTCTCCAACACCGCCGACGTTGCCGCCGCCGTCGCAGGGGCTCGCGCCGCCGCCTTCGAGTGGGGCGAGATGCCACCGCCAGAGCGCGCCACCTACCTCTTCAAACTGCGTGAGGCGCTCTTGGACAACCGTGAGGCGCTGACCAAGCTGGTTACTACTGAAAACGGGAAGGTCTTCTCCGACGCGGCTGGTGAGGTGCGCCGCGGCATTGAGGTAGTCGACTTCGCCTGCGGCGCGCCAACGCTGCTGATGGGCCAGAACCTCGACCAGGTCTCGCGCGGCATTGATTCGGAGATGGTGCGCTTCCCCGTCGGTGTCGTCGCTGGCATCACCCCGTTCAACTTCCCCTTCATGGTGCCGATGTGGATGCTCCCACTCGCAATCGCCTGTGGGAACAGCTTCATCCTGAAGCCGTCAGAGCGCACGCCGCTCTCGTCGCAGCGCATCGTAGAGATCTGCGAAGAGGCGGGGATCCCAACGGGTGTTGTCAGCCTGGTGCACGGCGCCGTAGAGACGGTGACCGGCCTGATCAGCCACCCGGGTGTGGACGCGGTGAGCTTCGTCGGCTCCGAGCGCGTCGCGCGAATCGTCTACGAGACCGCATCAAAGAACGGGAAGCGTGTCCAGGCGCTCGGCGGCGCTAAGAATCACATCATCGCTATGCCAGACGCAGTGCTGGACCAGAGCGTGCCGAACATTGCTGAATCAGCCTTTGGCAACGCGGGGCAGCGCTGCCTTGCAGGATCTGTTCTCACCGTAGTTGGTGAGGCGCGCGAGCGACTCCTCCCAAAACTGGTGGAACATGCGGAGACGATCAAGATGGGCTTCGGCCTTGACGAAGGTGTCTCACTCGGCCCAGTGATTCGAGGCGACGCGCGCGAGCGCATCCATCGCCTCGTTGATGAAGGGGTCGCCGCCGGCGCCAAAATGATTCGCGACGGCCGCGGAACTGGTCCCGCAAAAGGATTCTTTGTTGGTCCGACGATGCTCAGCATTGAAGAGAACTCGCCGCTCGCGCGCGAGGAGGTCTTCGGGCCGGTCCTCTCCGTCCTCTACGCAAAGGATCTGGACGAAGCGCTGCGCCTGATGGCGGAGACTAACGAGTACGGCAACGCTGGCTCCATCTACACCGCCTCAGGGAAGGCGGCGCGCGAGTTCAAGCGTCGCGCCACCTCAGGGATGCTCGGCGTGAATGTGGGCGTTGCGGCACCAATGGCCTTCTTCCCCTTCAGCGGCCGCAGGAAGAGCTTCTTCGGCGACCTGCACGCCACTGGACGCGACGGGGTGGAGTTCTACACGACGAAGAAAGTGATCACCACCCGCTGGTTCTAGCGCTCGTTCGCAACTAGAGAAGCGCGACGAGCTCCTGCACCGCATCGGCCGACTTCTTGAATGCGGCGCTCTCCTCAGGGGTCAGCGTGATCTCAATGATCTTCTCAATGCCACTCGCACCGATCACCACTGGCACACCAACATAGAGCCCCTGCACGCCGTACTCGCCCTCGAGGTACGCGGCACATGGGATCAGGCGGCGACGGTCGAGCAGGATGCTCTCCACCACCTCAAAGGTGGCGGCGGCTGGCGCATAGAAGGCGCTGCCGGTCTTTAGGAGCTCCACGATCTCTGCGCCACCGCTACGGGTGCGCTTCACGATCGCCTCAATGCGTTCGGCGCTCAGCATCTCTGGGAGCGGAATGCCACCAACAGCTGAGTAGCGTGGGAGCGGCACCATCGTGTCGCCGTGTCCGCCAAGGACGAAGGCGCGCACATCTTCCACGCTAACCCCCGTCTCCGTTGCGATGAAGTGACGGAAGCGCGCCGAGTCGAGCGTGCCGGCCATGCCGATCACGCGCTTCTTCGGGAAGCCCGAGGCCTTCAGGGCCACGTGGCACATTGCATCAAGAGGGTTCGTCACGATCACCAGAATCGCGTCTGGTGAGCGCTTCGTTGCCTCGGTGACAACGCTGCGGACGATCCCTGCATTTGTGTTGATCAGATCATCACGGCTCATCCCTGGCTTGCGGGCGATGCCACTCGTGACCACGATGATGTCCGAGCCCTTCGTGTCGTCGTAGTTGTTTGTGCCGATGATGCGGGCGTCGTGTCCCATCACTGGCGCCGCTTCGGCGAGGTCGAGCCCCTTCCCCTGTGGAAGCCCCTCAACGATGTCAACGAGGATCACATCGGCGAGACCGGACTCGGCGATGCGCTGTGCGGTGGTGGCGCCAACATTCCCTGCGCCGATGACGGTGACCTTACGTCGCTGAATCCCTGCCATATTCCCTCCGCTTCTCCTGCTCTCCCGAATCCTAGCGCCGCGCCCGCCGCTTCGTCTGGGGGCGCCTTGCCCGTGCATTCGCGGTGCCCCCGCCAGGGATCGCAGAGCGCACGCGGAGCAGTGCAATCAGAAGCGTGACGAGGAAGATGCCGCCCATCACGAAGTACGCCGTAGGGATATCTCCCACGCGCCAGTTCTCCAAACGGAACCCTTCGAGAAGAAGTCGGGTGACGGAGTACCAGGCAAGCGCGGAGAGTCCAATGAGGCCAGGCACGATTCGGCCCTTCAGCCGCTCTCCGAGCGCAGGCAGGATCAGTGCACCAGCAAGGCCAGAGAGCGACTCATAAAGGAAGAGCGGATGGAATCGTGCCGTCTCGCCGATCGCACTGCAGCTGGTCTCCGCAGTTCGGTAGGCGCACTCAATGGCGAGCCCCCATGGGAGATCGGTTGGAAGTCCGTAGAGCTCCTGGTTAAACCAGTTTCCCCACCGCGCAATCGCCTGCATCACCAAGATGGCGGGCCCTGCAACGTCCACCCAGCCCCACGGTGACTGCTTCCAGCGGCGCAGCAAGAGCGCGAGCGCGAGCGCACCGGTGACGATTCCGCCGGGCGCGCCGAGCCCTGCGTACGGAGGGATGAGCGCACCGATCGGATTCAGCGAGTAGCGATCCCACGCATCGATCACGTGATACAGGCGACCACCAACGAGTGCCGCAATAGAGATGATGATCATGCCGTTGGCGATCAGCTCCGCATCCAACTTCCGTCGTTTCGCTTCGCGCATCATGAACTGGTAGACGGCGAAGAGTCCAACGGCGTAGAGCAGCCCGTACCAGCCAACGTTCAAAGGCCCGACGGAGAAGAGCACAGGATCTGGTGGGAGCGGCAGCATTTAGACGTTCACACCGATCAGGCTACCGATCACGTAGGTGATCCCAGCGGCCGCGAGCCCAATCAGAAGTTGACGCGCACCTGAGTAGAGTGCCGAACGGCCAGTCAGCAGGCTTACGGAAGCCCCCACCGCGAACAGCGCGAGGCTGGTGAGTCCGATGCTAACCGCGAGCGCAGTTCCGCCCGTCAACAGGATGAACGGCAGCAACGGCACAAAGGCGCCAACAGCAAATGAGACGAACGAGCCGATTGAGGCGCCCCATGGCGATCCAAGCTCTTCTGGGTCGAGTCCGAGCTCTTCGCGCACCAGAGTCTCCAGCGCAATCTTCGGATCAGCCATCAGCTTCTTAGCGATCGCTGCTGCCTCTGCCTCACCGAAGCCGCGACCGCGATAGATTGCGGCGATCTCCTTCTCCTCCTCTTCAGGCATCGCCTCAAGTTCGGCGCGCTCCAGTTCAATCTGTCGCTCAAGAACTTCGGTCTGACTGCGCATGGAGACGTACTCCCCCGCCGCCATGCTGAACGCGCCTGCGAGAAGACCCGCAACTCCAGCCAGCACCACGAATGAACCATCGCCGCCGCTTGTTGCGCCGGCAATGCCGAGCACCAGCGCTGCGTTGCTGACGAGGCCATCGGAGACACCGAAGATCGCCGCTCGCAGCGTGCCACCACCTCCAGCGCGGTGCCACGGCTCGCGCGCCTGCGTCTCAACGACCGCCGCACGGTGTGCGCTCGCCCCCTTGCCGCGCGCGGTCTGGTCGAGTCCCTTCCAGATCTCAGCGTGCTTCGCCTCATCGCTCGCAATCTCGTGTACTTCTGGCACGTCACGGTGCGCTCCGTAGACGCTCTCCTCAAACCCTTCGAGCGCCTTCACGGCGTCGCTCACCGCGCGCGTACCAAAGAGTCGCGCAAGGAGCGCGATCTGGCGGACGCGCCAACTCGGTCGCGCCGCAGGTGGCACCTGTTCTCCAAGGGATGTCAGCTTCGCCTCCCAGATCGCGGCGTGGCGGCGCTCGCTCGCCGCAATGGATTCAAACGCGGCGCGTCGCTGTGGATCCTTCTCGATCGCTGCAAGTCGGTCATACAGATAGATCGCATCTCGCTCAAGGGCGAGCCCAGCAAGGCTTGCGGCGCGGTCTTTGATCTCTTGCATGGCCCCTCCCTCTCGCCGCATCCCGTGCAGCGCGTCGAGGCAATCCTAACCTGTCAGGCTAGGCGAGCTCGAGAAGCACCCACCCCTCTGCATCAACGCTCACCGTGTGTACGGAAAGCGGTTCCTCTGCCGGCGGATCCAGCGGCGCGCCTGTCAGCAAGTCAAATCGTGAAAGGTGGAGCGGGCAGGTGATCGTTGGGGTGGCGGCGCCAGTGGGAGCAACGAAGCCGCGATCTAGTTCGCAGTACTCATGCGTGCAGACGCCATCGACGGCGTAGAGGGTGCCGCCGCGGTTGACCACAAGGATTGCCTTGCCGTTCGGCCAGGCGAGGCGCGCGGTGCCGTCGGGGAGTTCGGACGCGGGGAAGAGTCGTTCGCTCGGCACCGGCACGAGGTTACGCCGCGGAGGCGGCGGCCGCTGACTGCGCGGCGAAGGCGGCGTCAAGCTTTGTGGCGAGCACCTCACGAAGTCGGTCAGCCTCCTCCTCAAGCGGTAGGGCGGCGACGACCGGTTCGAGGTAGCCCATGACAATCGTCCGCCGCGCTTCAGCCTCAGTGAGACCGCGGGTGCGCAGGTAGAAGATCTGGTTCTGATCAATTGGACCCACGGAGCTGCCGTGTGCCGCGCGCTCGCAGTCTGGCTGGTCAATCCAGAGTGATGGGATGGCCACGCTGCGGGCAGTCTTCGAGAGGAGCATGCCGAACTCGCCAAGATAGGAGTTGGTTCCTCGTCCAGATCGCGGGATCGTGGTGACGCCCTTCACAAATCCGCGCGCTTTACCGGCGAAGATCCCCTTGGCGAGCAGATCGCCCACAGTCTTCTCGCCAGCGTGCAGGCTGTACGTGGTCAGATCATGCAACTGCTCGCCGCCAGCGAAGAGGACCTCCACCTGGCGAACCTTTGATCCGTTCCCCGTGAGCTGATGGTCAATGCGACCGCGCACAAGTCGCGCGCCGATCTGTGCCGCCGCGATCTGCAGCTCAGCGTTCGCGCCGAAGTCATGGCGGCGCACTGGGAGGTAGACAACATCTTCAGGTAGTTCTTGGATGGAGGCGAGACGGAGCTTCGCACCCTTGCCGAGCGTCACCTCACTTGTAGTCGCGAGGAGTGCGCCGGCTGTGGTGCCGGTGTGCGTATTGCTTGCAGCGCTGGTACCGATCACCTCTTCGCTGATCGTTGCACTCGTGTTCTCGCCGAGCGTTACGGCGATCCGTGTCACGAGCGCCTCACCCTGTGCGGGTGACTCAACTTTGATCACGATTGGGGCTGCGATTGCACCGCGCGCCAACGTGATCTGAATGCCACTCCCCCAGTAGGCGCCGATCAGTGCGGTCATGCGGTCGCCCTCGGCACCGGCGAGTGGCGTCTCCCCCGCGAGCGGCTCAACGGTGAGGCCCGCAGCGCGCGCCTCTGCGCCGAGATGCGTGGCGACACCACGCGCCGAGATGTGGATCAGTGCCGCCGCTCCATCGGGGAGATCGCCTGCTGGCAGCTCGCCGATCGTTGCAGGCGGGGTGAGCAGCGTGGACTTCTGAAGCTCCGCGCTCCGAAGGTCAACGTAGCCAGTGAAGAGGAGGTTGGACTCAGTCGGGAGCGCATGAAACGCCGCGTGCGCCGCTGCACGAGCGTCGCCGCCTCCAAGGATCCCTGCGAGTCGTGCAACCTCTCCCTCTGTCGCCCAGCCGAGCGGAAGATCGGCAAGCCCACGCCGGGCGGGCGTGGCGGCACTCACCCGAGCGCCCCCTCCATCTCCAAGCGGATCAGGCGATTGAACTCAAGGGCGTACTCCATCGGGAGCTCCTTGGTGAAGACCTCAAGGAAGCCCTGGACGATGAGGTTCGTTGCCTCGTTCTCCGTCATGCCGCGGCTCATCAGATAGAAGATCTGATCATCGGAGACGCGACCAACGGTGGCCTCGTGACTCATCGAGGTGTCGTCCTCCTGAATGTCGATGTACGGATATGTTTCGGAGCGACTCCCCTCGTCAAGGATGAGCGCGTCGCAACGGACGCTGGTGGTGACACCCGTTGCGCCTGGGGCCACCTTCACGGTGCCACGGTACGTAGCAACGCCGCCATCCTTACAGACGGACTTCCCGACGATGCGACTCGTGGTGTTTGGCGCAAGGTGCACCGCCTTCGCCCCCGTGTCCTGGTGCTGCCCCTTTGAGGCGACGGCAACGGAGACGATCTCTGCATGCGCCTTCTCGCCAAGAAGATAGATCCCTGGGTACTTCATGGTGAGCTGCGCACCCGTGTTCGCATCAATCCACTCGACCGTTGCACCCGCGTGCGCGTGCGCGCGCTTGGTGACCAGGTTGTATACGTCGTTCGACCAGTTCTGAATGGTGGTGTAGCGCACCTTTGCACCTGGTAGCGCGATCACTTCTACGACCGCAACGTGAAGCGAGTCGGTCGCCCAGTTCGGAGCGGTGCAGCCCTCAATGTAGTGAAGGCTCGCACCCTCGTCCACAACAATGAGCGTGCGCTCAAACTGTCCGGTGTTCTGACCGTTGATGCGGAAGTAGGCCTGGAGTGGGAGTGGCACCTCAACGCCCTTCGGGACGTAGACAAATGATCCACCCGACCAGACTGCGGAGTTGAGCGCCGCAAACTTATTGTCTTCCGCTGGGACCACGGTGCCGAAGTACTTCTTGAAGATCTCCGGGTACTCCTTCATCCCCTGGTCGGTCCCCATGAAGACCACGCCGAGCTTCTGCAGATCCTCGCGGACGGAGTGATAGACGACTTCGGAGTCGTACTGCGCGCCAACGCCGGAGAGGAACTTCCGCTCCGCCTCTGGAATGCCGAGTCGCTCGAATGTCTTCTTGATCTGATCAGGCACGTCATCCCACGACTTCTCTTCGCGCTCGGATGGCTTTCGGTAGTAGACGATCTTAGAAAAATCGAGCTTGGTGAGGTCGCCACCCCAGTGCGGCATGGCGCGCGCCTCAAAGTGCTTATAGGCGCGGAGGCGGTACTCCAGCATCCAGGCGGGCTCGTCCTTGGTCTCTGAGATCTCGCGGACGGTCGCCTCGGTCAGGCCCGCCTTCGTCTCACGCAGGTAGGTGATGTCATCGTGGAAGGCGTACTGCTCCCGCTCGTCTTGGACGTTCGGCTTGACGACTGTCATGACGCCTCCTTCGGACTCACCGCGGACCCGTGCTCAGGACTAGCCTGCGCACTGGAATCCTGATCAATCCTATCAGGATTGAACTGCGACCGAACCCTTTCGTGTGAGCGCCGACTTCAACCCGTCCACCAGGCTGTAGACCACTGGGACGACGAGCAGCGTCAGCAGCGTCGAGGAGAGGAGGCCGCCGATGACGACGGTTCCGAGCTCCGCGGCGATGATCGAACCCTCGCTCGGACCCGCTGCAAGCGGGGTGAGGGCGAGGATCGTTGCAACCGCCGTCATGAGGATCGGGCGAACGCGCGTTCCGCCGGCGCGAAGGAGCGCCTCTTTTGTGGGCACCCCTTCATGTCGCAGTTGCTCCACACGATCGAGCAACACAATGGCATTAGTGACCACGATGCCGATCAGCATCAGGAATCCGATCAGCGCGGAGATGCCGATCGGTCGATTGGTGATCAGGAGCGCCGGGAAGGCGCCGATCACCGCGAGCGGCAGGCTGAACATGATCACCAGTGGATCAACGAGCGAGTTGAAGACGAGCACCATCGTCAAATAGACGAGCAGGATCGCCACCGCCATGGCGGTGAAGAGGCCGCTGAAGGACTCGTTCTGCTGTTCGGTGACGCCGGCGAGCCGCACGCTGACGCGATCAAGCGATCCGTCGGCCTGGAGCGTCTCTACGGCACTCTTCACTTCGCTGTTCACGGCACCCGTATCCGCAACGGCGATCTCACCCGAGACGTTCGCCGCGAGCGACTGGTCAATGCGCGTGATGCTGGATGTCACGGAGATCTCTTCCACCGTGGCGATCGCGGCGAGTGGCACCTTCGTGACGCTCCCTACCTGATACGCGCGTAGCGCATCAAGGCTCGTCATCAGCGAGCTGTCAACCTTCATGGAGAGACTGACCTTTTCGCCGTCTACTGAGATCTGACCGAGCGGTGCGCCCACTAGGAGGTTGCGCAGCTCCCCCGCCACTTGCGCGGCGGAGAGGCCCGCGCCAGCGGCGCGCGATGGATCAACGGTGATCTCAACCTGGCGGCCCGCCTTGACGAGGTCGCTCTTTACGTTTGCAAGGTTGCTGTTCTCGGCAAGCGTGTCCACGAGGAGGTCAGATGCCGCTTCAACGTCCGCAGCACGCTCGCCCGTGATGATGATGGAGATCGCGTTTGATCCCGCCGCAAACCCGACCTCTTCTACGGTGACGGTCCAGCCGTCGGTGCCGACAGGTGCCAGGGTGTCATTGAGTCGATCCTTCGCAACCGCAAGATCCGTTGACGACTCAAGGATCACGGTCATGCGCGCCGCGTTCGGCGCACGGCCGGTGATGGCGGCGGTGAGCGTCTGGCTCCCCGTTGCACTTTCGCCTGGAATGGATGTGGTCACAAGCTCAACCTCAGCATCACGATTAAGGAGCGTGTACGCCTGGCGGCTCCGGTCGAGGACGCGCTCTGTAGAGGTGCCGAGCGGTGGATTCACCGTGACGGTGAGCACCTTCTCGCTCCCACTGTTCAAGAACTGGGTTGGAATCTGTGACACGAGTGAGAACGCCCCAACAAAGAGCGCCGCTGAAATCGCGAGCGTGGCGAACTTTGTGATGCGGCCGCGTAGCGCGAGGCTCAGGATTGGCAGATAGATTCGACCCCAGATCGAGATCTCTTCGCGCTCCCCCTTCACTTCGTAAGGGATCTTCGCGGTGTCGCCCTTCACCTTCACAAGGAAGTACGCGAGCACTGGGATCACGGTGAGCGCAACAATGAGCGACGCGAGGAGCGCGTAGGTCACCGTCAACGCGAACGGCAGGAAGAACTGGCTGATCAGTCCACCAACCACGCCGAGCGGGAGGAAGACGGCGATCGTGGTGATGGTGGAGCTGGTGATCGCAGAGGCAACCTCACGTGTTCCGCTGAGCACCGCTTCACCGATCGGTTCACCTTGGCTGCGGTGTCGGTAGATGTTTTCAAGCACCACAATTGAGTCGTCGACCACGCGGCCAACAGCAACGGCGAGGCCGCCGAGGGTCATGATGTTGATCGTGATCCCCGTGGTTGCCATCAGGATGATGGCGGCGAGCACGCTGAGCGGAATGCTCACGGCGGCAACCACCGTGGAGCGAAGGTTAAGGAGGAAGACGAAGATCACCACAACGGCGAAGAACGCACCGAGTCCCCCCTCTTTCAAGAGTGCATCAATGGACTCCAAAATGAAGATTGACGAGTCGGTGACGATGGAGCGCTCGACCATTTGCGAATGGTTGGCGACGAACTCGTCGATCGCGGCGATTGACTCTTCTGCCGTGGTCACCGTGTTCGCCTCGGCAGACTTGCTGACACTGAGTGCGAGGCCAGGCTCGCCATTGGTCTCAGACCAGCCGGTAGTTCGCACTTCGGCGAGTGAGACGGTGGCGACCTGTCCAAGGAAGACGGGGACGGGCTGACCCGTGGCGTCAACGGAACCGCCGACAACGAGCTGTTGAAGCTGTTCAATAGAGGTGAATCGACCGGTCGCCGAGACTGGGACGAGCGCGCCGTCCACTGGCAACTGACCTGCGGGGAAGGTGAGGTTGTTCCCTTGGATGATCCCCTGCACTTGGGAGACGCTGATGCGCGCGCTCGCGAGCTTCGCCGCGTCCATCATGATCATCGCCTGCTGCTCGCTGCCGCCCGAAAGGTCCGCAGAAGAGACGCCTGCAACTCCTCGGAGTGATGGCATCAGCTCGGCCTCCGCAAGCTCAGCGAGCTCGGTCAGCGTCGTGCCGCCCTTCGGTGAGAGCGTGGCAATCACCACGGCGGCGGAGTTGATGTTGAAGTTGCGCACAACAGGAGTGACGCCATCAGGAAGGTTCGCGCTGTTAATCCCCGCCTCGACGAGTCGGAGGATCTCCTTGACGTCGCTGCCGTAGGCGAACTCCGCGCTGACAAAGCCGAGGCCAGTTGTAGAGACCGAACGTAGCGACTCAACACCTGGGACGGCGGCAACCGCCGCCTCAATTGGTGACGCGACCTGATCGGCAACGTCGGCGGTGCCAGCACCCGGGTACGGGGCGATCACCGTAACGATTGGGAAGTCGATGTTTGGGAGCAGCTCCTGCTTCAGGTTCCCCCAGCTCGCCACACCACCACCGAACACCGCGAGGGCGATCAGGATGGTGACGCTTCTTCGTGCGACCGCGAGCTTCGTGAGGAAGAACACAGAGACCTCCAGTGGTTTTGTGCGGCTGCGGGGTTCCGGCGCCGTCCCCACTAGTATTGCGGATGCCTGCCGAATGCGCAGCGGGTGAGGAGTTTGATTAAGGAGCGTAAACATGACGACGCGAACCGCTTCGGCGACCTGGAACGGCACCCTTCTCGAAGGATCAGGCGAGATCACCACGGTAGAGAGCGGCGCGTTCGGCGGACTCCCCGTCAGCTGGCCACGCCGATCCGAATCGCATGACGGCGTCACCTCCCCTGAAGAACTGCTCGCGGCGGCGCACGCCTCCTGTTTCGCGATGGCCCTCTCCGGCGGCCTTGCCCGCAACAGCACACCAGCCGAACGACTCGACGTCTCCGCAACGATCACCTTTGAAAAGGTTGAGGCGGGCTGGCGCGTCACGAAATCGGCCCTCACCTTGAAGGGCGTCGTCCCAGGTCTTGACGCTGCGAAGTTCAGCGTGCTTGCTGAGACGGCGAAGGGTGGTTGCCCAATCTCGTCGGCGCTCGCGGGGAACGTTGCGATCTCGCTGGAGATCGTCGGCTAAGTCGCTCGCGCTCCTAGCGGCGGTGGCCGCTACGATTGTTCGCGGATCGTTCGAATCGCGTCGGCGGTTCCGCGTGCAATGCGATCAATCTCCGCGTCGCCGATGACAAACGGCGGGCCGATCACCAACTGATCGCCGTCGCTGCCGTTCGCTTGACCGGTTGCGCTGTAGAGAAGGAGTCCATCTTCGCCGGATCTCTTCGCTTCGGCGAGCACCCGCTCGGTGATCCGCGCGCTCCGCGGGTGCGGCAGCTTGCTCTGCGCATCAGCCACAAGCTCCACGCCGATCAGAAGTCCGCGCCCACGAATCTCGCCAACCCACGGCTCCCCACTGAGCGCGTCGCTGAGCGCGGCGCGCAGTTGTAGCCCACGCGCGGCCGACGCCTCCACAAGCTTCTCGTCTCGAAGGACCTGCAGCACGGCGCGCGCAACTGCGGCACCTGGAATGGAGTGGCTATAAGTGAAGCCGTGCACGAAGCCTGAGCTGATCAGCGGCTCGGCCACGCGCCCAGAGAGAGCGACGAATCCGAAGGGCCAGTAGCCACTGGTTGCACCCTTTGCCGCAAGGAGAAGATCGGGGCGGAGTCCCCAGTGGTTCACGCCGAACCAGGTCCCCGTTCGCCCGAATCCGGTCATCACTTCGTCCGCAACCAAGAGCACGTTGTTCCGTGTGCACCAGTCCGCAACGAGTGGCCAGTAGTCATCTGGCGGCACAGCGCCCGCGAGGGTTGCACCAGCAATGGGCTCAGCAACAAACGCGGCAATGCGACCAGGGCCCACACGACGCAACAGCGCATCCAGCTCGGCGACCGCCTCGGCGCCCGATCCGATCGCACTCGCCCCATCAAGCCCCGCGCGATACGGATACGCAGCCGAAACGTGTTCAAATCGCCCGAGCCACGGCTCGTATGGCGCGCGAAGTCCGCGTCGACCTGAAAGGTCGAGCGCACCGAGCGTGTTGCCGTGGTAGCTCCCCCATCGGCTCACCACCACGGTTCGCTCCGGCTCGCCACGCGCCAGCCAGTAGGCGCGCACCATCTTCAATGCCGTCTCAGCAGCCTCCGAACCTCCCGACACCGGATAGAGCGACGCCCCATCCATTGGAAGGAGTGGCCCGAGCTCTTCCGCCCACAACTCAAGCGCGTCGGCGGTGAAGGCACTCCCGTGGGCGTACGCAATCTTCGCCGCCTGATCTGCCGCCGCCGCGGCGATGGTTGCGCGTCCATGTCCAACGCCCACCACGATGGCGCCGCCAGCAGCATCCAGATAGCGACGGCCGGTCGCATCGGTGATCCATGCGCCGTCACCGCTGACCGCTCGTGGGAGTGCCGCGCCGCCGCGACTAAAGATCTTTGCGTTAGTCATGTCTACCTTTATACATATGCGCCAGTCGGATCCAACTCTTCGCGGATCAGGCGCAACTCTTCTCCGGTTGGTGAAGGCGTCTCTGGAACGGTCGCTGGGACGCGAATCTCCCACCCAATCGTGGACCTCACTTCGTCCAGTGTTGCGCCAGAGTGGATGCTGCGCAGCTCCATCTCACCGTCACTGTTGAATCCGTACACGGCGAGATCCGTCACCACCACCGATGGTCCGCTCCCACCCCACCCTTGCTCACGGCGCAAGGTGGCCGATGCGGCGGCGCCCCCGAGGTGTCCTGGTGAGGTTCGGAAGTCAAGGGTTGACACAAAACTTCGGGTGCTCTGTCGCATGATCACCATGATCTCTTTTGCGTTGATGGCAATCTCGCACGCGCCACCTGATCCCGGAAGTCGTGTCTTCGGCGCGGCGTAGTCGCCGATCACCGTGGTGTTCAGGTTTCCGTACTTATCAATCTGCGCACCGCCGAGGAAGCCCACATCGATGCGGCCCCCTTGCAGGTAGAGACCGAATAGGTCGTGCATGGAGACGGTCGCCGTGGAGCCCGTGACAATGGTTGGGTCGCCAATCGAGAGTGGGAGGCGCGCAGGATTCGCGCCGAAGACGCCCGCTTCGTAGACAAGCTCCATCTGTGGCGCCACCGTGCGCTTCGCCAGGTTCACCGCAATGTTGGGCAGGCCGACCCCCACGAAGCAGACGCGCTTCCCCTCAAGTGCACGCGCCGCCGCCACGACCATCAGCTCGTTGCGGCTCGCCGGCTTCTGCTCACTCATCGGTAGTCCCCGTAATCAACGACTCCCGACGGTGCGGACGGTGGGGTGAGCCCCTTGAAGTACGCCGCGCCGAACTTTGCAACATAGGCGGCGCGATCTGGAAGGTCGTAGACCCACTCCTTCAGCCACGCCTCGGTCGCTGCGGGGTCGCGACTGATCGTGTCCCAATCGCGATAGAAGGCGTTGTCACGGTCATAGTCTCCCTGCACATATGAAGGGTGTGCACCGAACGGCTCATGCACCACGGCGTCCACAATGAGTCCCGGCACGATGGTGCGATTCGGATCGGCGCGAATCACACTCGTCGGCACGATCTCTTCCACCACAGCGATCACGCACTTCGCCGCAAATGCCGCCTCCTTCTGGCAGCCGAGGAGTCCCCACATCTGCACGTTCCCCTCTTCGTCGGCGCGCTGCGCATGGATGATCGCCACGTCTGGATTCAGTGGGGGCACCGCCCAGATCTTCCCGTCACCGTAGGGGCTCTCCACCTGACGAATCAGCGGATTCACCTTCGGCAGGTCGCTCTCTGAATAGGAGCGGAGTGGATAGAACGGGAGACGATGGGCCCCCGCAACGTATCGGCCGACCATGCCGTGGTGGCTGTACTCCTCCATCTCCAGGAGCGTCTCGCCTGCAGCGAGCGCGGCGGGTTCGGTGCGACGACGAATGGCGTGGAGCGATCCCACACCAGGGTTACCGAGCCAACTGAAGATCAACTTCTTTGCGCAACCGGCGGCCACCATCTGGTCATAGACAAGATCGGGCGTCATGCGCGCAAGGGTGAGGTTGCGGCGCTTCTGGCGGATGATCTCGTGCCCAGCGGCGAATGAGATGCAGTGCGTGAACCCTTCGATCGCTACCGTGTCGCCATCCTGGACGTGCGCGGCGATTGCGTCGCGCATGCTGAGGAGCTTGGATCCGGTCGATCCGGACACGCCGAGTTCCGCGGTGCTACTAGCGCCGCGCGGCGACGGCCGCTGCAGCCTCGGCGAAGATTCGTACCGCCGTCTTGATCTCTTCGGCGTTGACGACGAGTGGTGGGCTCATGCGCACACCGCGATCGCCACACGTCAGGACGAGGAGTCCGCGCTTGAAGGCCTCCACCTCAACGTCTGCCGCCGCGTCTGCGTCCACAAAGTCCACGCCGATCATCAGTCCAATGCCACGAATGTCAGTGACGAGGCTGTTCCCCTTGAGGGCCGCGCGCAGGCCATCAACGGCCTCCTTACCGCGCGCCACCGCGTTCTCCATCAACTTCTCGTCGCGGATCACTTCGAGAGTGGCGATCGCCGCCGCTGCGGCAACCGGGTTTCCACCGAACGTTGAGCCGTGGGAGCCAGGCTTCCAGCGCATCCAGTGCTCCTTGGCAATCACGGCGCCGATCGGCATGCCGGAGCCGAGCCCCTTCGCGGTTGCAACGATGTCTGGCTCGATGCCGAAATGTTCAATGGCCCACATCTTTCCAGTGCGGCCAACGCCAGACTGAACTTCGTCAACGACGATCGCGATGCAGTACTTGTCGGCAATCTGCTTGAGACGCGGGAAGAAGTCCTTATCTGGCACGACGTATCCGCCCTCGCCCTGGACTGGCTCCACCACGAACGCAGCGATCTCGTCACCCGGAATGGTGCGCGCAATGATCCGCTCCTCTAGTTCGTCAAGACCCTCACTGCCAAACGGCACGTGGAGGAAGCCTGGAGCGAGTGGGCCGAAGTGCGCGTGATACTTCGCCTTGGAGTTGGTGAGCGTCAGCGCGCCGAGCGTGCGCCCGTGGAATCCGCCAACAAATCCAACGATCCACTGTCGACCAGACATGTAGCGCGCCAACTTAATGGACGCCTCTACCGCTTCGGTTCCTGAATTCTGGAGAAGGACCTTTGATGGCCCCTTCCATGGTGCTGACGCGGCGAGTGCCGATGCCAGCTCCTGGTAGCGCTCTTCGTAGAAGTCGGAGGCGCTGTAATGGATGAGTCGCTGCGCCTGCTGCACGATCGCATCAACAACGCGCGGATGGCAGTGGCCCGTGGAGTTCACCGCGATGCCTGCGCAGAAGTCGAGGAAGACGTTCCCATCTTGATCTTCAACGCCCATCCCGAATCCACGGACCGGCGCAAACGGATAGGCGCGCGGCAGGCTGTTTGAGACCACCGCCTGGTCGGCGGCTACTTGGGCGAGCGCCTTCGGCCCTGGCACCTCGGTGACGAGGTGAGGGAGGCTCGCTGGCCACGCCTGGGGCTTCTCAATCACGGTCATTACAGCCTCCTATTGGATACGTCGTATGCGAAGTGTATACGAGGGGGTAGGCTCCTCGTAACCCCTCCCCCGTGCGGGCCGCTGACCGATCTGGCTAGCGAACGATCGTCTGGCTCTGCTCGCGCAGGTACTGCTGCACGTAATAGAGACCGCCGCCGGACTTCCCTGTGGTGCCCGACTTCTTCCAGCCGCCGAACGGCTGGACCATTGGCCAGGCGCCCGTGGTGGAGCCGGCGCGGCGATTCACGTAGATCACGCCGCCATGGATCGTGTCGAGGAAGGTACGAATCTCCTTCTCGTCTTCGGTGAAGCAGCCCGCTGTGAGGGCGTACTCGCTCTCATTCGCGAGTGCGATCCCTTCTTCAAAGGAGCTCACCTTGGTCACCACAACGAACGGAACGAAGAGCTCATCCTTAAAGAGCCGATGTGTTGCAGGGAGTCCGCTGACCACCGTTGGGGCAACGTAGAAGCCCTTCGCAAGATCACCGTCGGTGAGTCGACCGCCACCAATCTCAATCTTCCCATCGCGCTTCGCCTCATCGCACGCAGCGAGGAAGGTGTCCACGGATCGTTGATTGATGATCGGCCCAAGGAAGACGCCGCGCACCGTTGGATCGCCAACCTTCAACGCCTTCGTCTTCTCAACGAGCAGCTTCACGAACTCGTCGTGAACGGAGCCCTCAACGTAGACGCGGCTGTTCGCCGAGCACTTCTGCCCGCCGAGCCCAAAGGCTGAACGCATCACGCCCTCCGCCGCCTTCTCAAGGTCAGCGTGCTTGGAGACGATCGTCGGATTCTTTCCGCCCATCTCAACAATGACTGGCTTCGGATAGTTCTTCGCGAATGAACGGAAGACCTGCATCCCAACTTCAGATGAACCGGTGAAGGTGATCCCCGCAACATCTGGATTCTCCTGAAGCTCAGCGCCGACGCTGTCGCCAGGTCCCATCACCATGTTGAAGACGCCATCAGGAATTCCCGCATCCTTGATGGCGCGTGCAAGTAGCACCGCAGAGAGCGGCGCATCAGACGATGGCTTCAACACCACGGTGTTGCCAGCCACGAGTGCACCGCCAACCGGGCCGCCCATCAGCGCGAACGGGAAGTTGAATGGACTGATCACCGCCCAAACGCCGTACGGCTTCAACACCGTGAGCGTCTCGACCTTTGCATCACCGAGGTTCCCCATCGGGTGGTGGTATCCCTTGTTGCGCTCAACCTCACTTGCGTAAATGCGGAAGAAGTCGGCCGTCTCCTCAACGTCGCCGAGTGCTTCCAGGCGATTCTTCCCCACCTCAATGGAGAGGAGTGCGGAGTAGAGGAACTGTCGATCGCTGATCAACTCTGCCGCGGCACGAATCAGTTTGACGCGCTCCTCCCACGGCCGCGCCGACCAGGCAGGATACGCAGCCTTGGCCGCCGCGATCGCGCTCTTTGCGGTGTTGCGATCGCCCTTCGTGAAGGTTCCAACCACGGAACCATCAATTGGCGTGCGCTTCTCAAAGGTCGGACCGTCAGTCAGCCACTTCCCATCAACGAAGTTGCCGTAGCTCGCACCAAGGAGGGTCCGCGCCTCGGCGAGACCCGCCTCGTACCCCTTATGGATCTCCTCATTGGAGTCGGAGAGGGTGGCGTACGTGATCTTCAACTTCTCAGCCATGGGTCCATCCTTATCTACTGCTGGCGCAAGAGGTGCGCCACTCCCCGCGAGTCTACTCTCCTGCCTCCACTCTCGGCGCTAGACGCCCTGCGCTGCGCGGCAGGCGGCACACAGCCCGTGCACCGAGAGGTGGTCGAGATCGGCGCCGAAGCCGGTCGCAGATGTGATCGCCTTCAAGATTGGCGCTGCGGCGGCGGCGTCCAACTCTTTTTCGGCACCGCAGCCGCGGCAGTGGAGGTGACCGTGTTCCGCCGTCCCTTCTAAGTGATAGGTTTCGCGCCCATCGGGTCCGTGATGGTGCCGTGCAAGGCCGAGCCCTTCAAGCAAGTCGAGCGTGCGATATACCGTCGAGGGGGTTGCGCTCGGGTCCTGCTCTCGCACCCGTTCAATGAGTTCCGCACCGGTCGCATGTCCATCTGAGGCGGCGAGGACATCCACGATGATCTGCCGCTGCTCCGTCCAACGCTGCCCGCGCCCCTTCAGCGCAGCCTGGAGCCGCTCCGTTAAACCCTTCCCCACTCGCTCTGTTGGCATCTGGGCAGGATAAGGGATGCTTATTGCAACATGTTGCGATAGACTGACCGTATGCACCCATCCCTCCACATCCCTGACGGATTCCTCGCTCCAGAGGTGTCGATCGCACTCTGGGTGGCAACTGCCGTGGTGATCGGGATCGCCCTGCGACGGATCGCAACGGAGCGCACGAACGCCCCTGCGCAAACGGTCCTGATGGGGATCGCTGGCGCATTCATCTTCGCCGCGCAGATGTTCAACTTCCCCGTCGCCGCTGGGACGAGCGGTCACCTCCTCGGTGGCGTGCTGGCGGGTGTGCTGCTCGGCCCGTGGGCGGGGAGCATCGTGATGGCAACCGTGATCGGCATTCAGGCACTCCTCTTTCAAGACGGTGGGCTCCTGGTGCTTGGCGCAAACATCTTCAACATGGGCGTGATTGGCACGCTCGGCGGATCGCTCGTCGCGCGCGCAACATCCGAGGTGCTCGGTGGTGGGCGTAGAGGTCAGTTTGTGGGCGTCGGATTCGCCGCGTGGCTTTCGGTCATGGCGGCAGCCGGCCTTACCACGCTGCAGCTCGGGATCTCAGGGACAACAGATATTGGCATCGGGCTCCCTGCGATGCTTGGAACCCATGCACTCATTGGTGTGGGCGAGGCTCTGATCACCATCGGCGCGATCGGGTTCATCAGCACAAGTGCGCCAGACATCTTGAGCGCGCGCACCTCCGAGCGAGGTGCGTCAGCTCCACGTCGCATTGTGCTCGGTTCAGTGATCGCGCTGATCACGGTGAGCCTTGCAGCTCTCTTTGCGTCGGCAAGCCCCGATGGGCTTGAGCGCGTCGCAGAAGATCTCGGATTCCTGGATCAGGGCCAGGGACCAGCATTCGAACTGTTGCCGGACTACACCATCCCAGGAATTGATGGGACCGTCTCCACGATCCTTGCGGGTGGAGTTGGTGTCGGGATTGTGGTGGTGATCCTTCTTCTACTCGGACGAGTTGCGGCACGACGCCGTTCGGCGTAGCGGATGATCGCAACCGGCCGCCAAGATGCACGCGCGGCGATCGTCACCACGCTGCTCGTGACTCTTGCGGTTGCGCTCCTCCCTACGGGGAGCTATCTCGCGTATCTGTTCGTCTGGCTTGCGGTGGCCACTGTTGCCGCGCTCAGCGGGATCGCGCCCGCGCAGCTTGCGCGACGCGCACTCGTCGCGCTCCCGTTCGTGGTTGCGGCACTCCCCCTCCTCTTCACGCGGAGTGACGAGATCATCTGGGCGGGCGAGTTGGGGGCGATCAGCCTCAGCGTAAGTGGTGCTGGTCTGCGCATCATCCTCACCACGGCGCTGAAGGCGTGGATCTCTGTCCAGGTTGCACTGATCTTGGTCAAGCTCTACCCAATTGAGAGCATCGTCGGGTCGCTACGCGCGCTCAAGCTCCCTGACACGATCGCAACAAGTGCGGGTCTCACCATTCGCTACCTCGACCTACTTCGCAACGAGGCGACACGGATGCTTCGCGCGCGCTCCTCTCGCTCCGCAAGCCCCATCGGTGAGACACACGAGCGCGCCGGCGGCTCAATTCCGTGGCGTGCACGAGTCACAGGGAACCTCGCTGGTGCACTCTTCTTGCGCGCGTATGCCCGCGCCGCGCGCGTCGAGGAGGCGGCAACGGCGCGTGGGGCGCGTGGCTCGCTCTTGTTCGGCGGACTGCAGCAGACCGACCCTCGCATCGTTCAGAAGGCGGCCCTTGCCTTGGCCGCCTTTGCACTGATCAGCGCCGCCGGCGCGCTTCTGCCAAGGTTCTGAGATGAGCGACGCGCACACTCACAGCCACACGCACGCAGGGCTCCCTGCCGCACATGCGCACCCGCACGCCCACGACGGCGAACCGACAGGTGATGACCACTGGGTGCACCTTGAGCACCTTCACTTCCGATACCCCGACGGCACCGAAGCGCTCCGTGGCATTGACATGCACATTGCGCGTGGCGAGAAGGTGGTGCTCCTCGGGCCGAACGGCGCAGGGAAGAGCACGCTGATGTTGCACCTGAATGGGATCTACCGACCAACGCATGGGAGTGTGCGCGTTGCAGGGATGAACGTGTCGGATGAGACGATCGGTCGCGTGCGCGCGGAGGTCGGACTCGTCTTCCAGGACCCAGACGATCAACTCTTCTCGCCGACCGTGTGGGAGGACGTGGCCTTTGGTCCAATCCATATGGGGCTTGATGCTGGTGCGGTGCACGACCGTGTCGAAGCGGCACTCGCCGCTGTCGGCGCACTCGACCTTGCCACCCGACCCCCAATGCGCCTCTCCATTGGCCAGCGCAAGCGCGTGGCACTCGCCACCGTGCTCTCCATGGAGCCGAGCATTCTGGTCTTCGACGAACCATCCGCAGGTCTCGATCCGCGCGGACGCCGCGAGTTGATTGAGCTCCTTGGGACGTTGCGCCAAACGCTGATCGTCAGCACGCACGATCTTGAGCTTGCGCGCGCCGCCTTCTCGCGCAGCATCGTGATGGGTGGTGGACGGATCGTTGCCGATGCACCAACCGCTGAACTGCTCGGCGATCACGCACTGCTCCTGCAGCACGGACTCGCCTAACGCGCTCTCGTCACTCCGCGGAGCGAGCTCCGTTCGCTGTACGGGCGGCGCGCAACTGCGCAATGCGATCACGCAGCAGCGCTTCAGCGCCGCTTCCAGAAGGATCGTAGAAACGCTTCGCGCGGATCTCGTTCGGTAGATACTCTTGCGCAACGTCAAACGGCTCACCCGTTGCGTGCGGCGACTGATACGTCTTCGCTGCGGCGCGCAGATGTCCTGGCACTGGGAGCTGTCCCGCCGCCCCAATCTGTTCACGTGCGGCGGCGAGCGCCTCGCCGGCGCGCGGTGACTTCGGCGCCGAGGCGAGATACGTCACCGCTTGGGCCAACGCGTAGTCGCACTCTGGAGATCCGGCGAGCTCCACCACCTGCGCCGCTGCCACGGCGAGCGGGAGCGCGGCGGGATCGGCGTTCCCCACATCTTCAGAGGCGGAGACGAGGAGTCGTCGCGCAATGATGCGCGGATCCTCGCCCCCTTCGAGTGCAGTGGCGAGCCACCAGATCGCCGCATCTGGATCGTTGCCACGAATGCTCTTGATCAGCGCCGACGTGACGCCTGACTGGTCATACGGCAGGCTCCGATCTTGGGCCGCGAGGAGTACCTCGTTCGGGGTCACAGCGCTCCCTACAGGCGTCATGAGGACGGCAAGGTCGAGCAGCGTCAACATGCGTCGCGCATCTCCTGCGGCGAACCCGATCAACTGTCGTCGCGCATCTTCGTCAACAGAAACCTTGCCGCCAAATCCGCGCGCATCGTCGAGTGCACGCTGGAGCAGCGTGGTGAGATCTTCTTGGGTGAGTGGCGCGAGGCGGAAGGTGCGCATGCGTGAAAGGAGCGCGGGCGAGATGGCGCGTGGTGGCGGCTCCGTGGTTGCACCGATCAAGATGATCGTCCCCGACTCAACATGCGGCAGCAGCGCATCCTGCTGCGTGCGGCTGAATCGGTGAAGCTCGTCAATAAAGAGAAGCGTCTGTTCACCATGCGCACGACGCTCCGCTGCGGCGGCGACCGCCTTTCGTACCTCGGCCACACCGTCGCTCGTTGCAGAGAGACTGGTGGGAACGGCGCGAACGGCGGCGGCAATGACGGCCGCAAGCGTCGACTTGCCGGAGCCTGGTGGCCCCCAGAGGAGTAGTGATGGTGCCTCGCCGCGCTCAAGGAGACGACGCAGCGGCGCACCAGGACCAATGAGCGCCTCCTGTCCCACCACCTCGTCGATCGTGACTGGCCGCATCCGCGCGGCGAGCGGCGCCGCAGGGGCGAGTGCGCCGAGAAGCGTTGCATCATTGCTCATACCCCGATCATCGCACCCCATCCGCCTCAGTCGGGTACGCTGCTTGCAGATGCCCACATTTGCCGATTTGAACCTTGCCCCCGAACTCTTGCGCGCGGTTGCTGCTGAGGGATATACCGAGCCCACCCCAATCCAAGAGCAGGCGATCCCGCACGTCCTCCAGGGTCGCGACCTTCTCGGTGCGGCGCAGACTGGCACGGGGAAGACAGCCGCGTTCGTCTTGCCGATCATGCATCTCCTTAAGCCGTTCGCCACACCGTCACCGAGCCCAGCGCGTCACCCCGTTCGCGCACTCGTCCTGACACCAACGCGCGAGCTCGCCGTGCAGATCTCCGAGAGTTGCACCACCTACGGGAAGCACCTCCCACTGCGCAGCGGTGTTGTCTACGGCGGCGTCCCCATGCCGCCACAGCAGAAGATGCTGCTCGCCGGCGTGGAGATTCTCATTGCAACGCCAGGTCGGCTCCTTGATCACGCCGGCTCCAAGACGGTCAACCTTTCGCAGGTATCCATCCTGGTCCTTGACGAAGCCGATCGCATGCTCGACATGGGCTTTATGCCAGACCTCAAGCGCATCCTTGCGCTGATCCCAAAGCGGCGCCAGAGCCTCCTCTTCTCCGCCACCTTCTCTGAACCGATTCGCGCACTCGCGCACGACTTCCTCCACGACCCAGTGACGGTGGAAGTAGCACGACGCAATCAAACCGCCGAGAACGTACGCCAGGTGATCATGCCAGTGGATGATCGCCGCCGACGTGCGCTTCTCAGCGACCTCCTCAAGACTCGCAACTGGGATCAGACGCTCGTCTTCGTCAACCGAAAGGTCGAGGCGAATCGCTTGGGCGACTTCCTCCACCGCGACGGCCACAACGTGGTGGAGATTCACGGCGACAAAGATCAGAAGCAGCGCAACAAGGCGCTTGCCGCATTCAAGGCGGGTGAGGCACGCGTGATGGTTGCAACCGATGTTGCAGCACGCGGACTCGATATTGAAGCGCTCCCCGCCGTGATCAACTACGAACTCCCCTTCGACCCCGAAGACTACGTGCACCGCATCGGCCGCACCGGTCGCGCAGGCGCGCTCGGCGAAGCGATCAGCTTTGTGGCGCCAGACGAGATGGAGAAGTTGACTCTTGTCCGCAAGCTCACCAAGGCTGCTCTCGCCATTGAGATCCCAGTCGGCTATGAACCGATCCTGCTCGACTTCCCGCGCGACCTCATCGCGAAGGCACAGATGGTGCGCCTACAGCGAGGCCGCCGCTAGGCACTACTCCTCGCCGGCGCGTTACGCCAGACTCGGCTCTAGTCGTCGCAGAAGCTCCATGATGCGCAGCTCCAGATCGTCACGCACCTCGCGGTAGGCCTCCAGCTGCTGCTCCTCACTCCCCGTCGCCTTGGATGGATCTGGGAGTGACCAGTGCTCGCGGGCGCCGGCGTTGGGGAAGGTTGGGCAGGCGTCGTTCGCCGCGTCGCAGACCGTAATCACGTAATCGAACTGCTCATCAATGAAGCGCTCGAGCGTCTTGCTCGTCTGCGCCGATGCGTCAATCCCAATCTCTTCGAGCGCCTTCAGCGCGAGCGGCCGCACCATTGTCTTCTCCGTGCCGGCACTCTCCACCTCCACGCGTCCGCGGGAGCGTGAACGCAGCAGCGCCTCGGCCATCTGTGAGCGGGCCGAGTTATGCGTGCAGAGGAAGAGGACGCGTGGTGCTGTCATGCCAGTAGGATAACTCCGTGCGTTACCAGCAGATGAACGAGCGTGGCAGATCTGGGATACTGAGCAGATGAAGCGCATCGTGAAGAGGCTCCTGCAGGTGCTGCTCGTGGTTGCTCTCCTCCCCTTCCTCGTTGACATCCCTGTGAGTGCGGAGGCGCGACCAGAGGAGCTGCTCGCCACTGCTGCTGCACCGAACGCCACAGTTGTCACCGTTGAAGGACGCCGCACCGTGGTTGCAACCGCGGGGCGCAGTAGCGATCCAGCGCTGATCCTGGTCCACGGATTCGGCGGGAGTACGTTTGGTTGGCGACACGTCATGGAACCGCTCGCCGCGAGTGGCTGGTACGTGGTTGCGCTCGACCTGCCGGGCTTCGGCCTCGCAGAGAAGGGCTGGGGTGGTTCGTACGATCACGCGTCTCACGCGAAGTTTGCTCTTGCCGTGATGGACCAGATGCAGATCAACCAGGCGGTGCTCGCAGGGCACAGCATGGGCGGAAACGTGGTCTCTTGGATTGCTGCCCTCGCACCTGAACGCGTGCGAGGACTCGCACTGATTGATGCTGCGATCGGCGCATCTTTCGGCGACAGCCCCGCAACTTCGGCCCTGCAAGCCTCGCCTCTCCGACGCGCCGCTCGTATCCTGATTCGCAGTGCCTTTACAGAGGCCACGTTCGGCGAACTGCTCAGCTCTGCGTTCGCCGTGAAATCCGCCGCAACGCCAGAGATGATCCGCGGATACGCCGCCGCGTCACGACTCCCAGAGTGGGACGCCGCGCTGCTCGGCGTGCTGCGGGACGGGAGCAAGAACGCACTCACTCAACCAATCGCGGAGATCGTGTCGCGCGCTGGCGCACCGATCCCCACGCTGATTCTCTGGGGGGCTGACGACAGTTGGGTGCCACTCTCCGCGGGCGAGTCGCTGCGCGACGCGCTCCCTGCTGCCACGTACGTGGTGCTGCCGGGGCTCGGCCATGTGCCATTTGAAGAGGACCCTGAAGCCTTCACTCAAGCGATGCAGGAGTGGCTCGCCGCGCTGAAATAGCGCACAGAAATTGATCGGAGAGGTTGGCTGGCGCGCTAGGATTCGAACCTAGGATCCCCTGCTCCAGAGGCAGGTGCCTTACCGCTTGGCCACGCGCCAACGGCTGTGATCGTAGCGCAGCAGGCGCCCCTCGTCAGCCGCGCGAGCGCGAACACGGCAAGATAGGCGCTATGAGTACGGCAAAGCGGACCCCAAACTCTCAGGAGGTCCTGACCCCCGCCGAACGGCGCACCCTCGCCGCCCTCGCTGAAGGATTTGTCCCTGGCGGCGGCACGGCGCGCGCGGCAGCCGCCGAGCGCGCGTTTGCAACCGTCGTAGATCCCGAACTCGTCAGCCAGCTGCGACTGGTGTTGCGCCTCATTGAGACGCGCGCAGGGAGTCTCCTGATCGGCGGACGGGCGGTGAAGTACAGCAGCCTTCGTGGGGACGAGCGAGATGCGTACCTTCAACACTGGGTGCAGCATCGCATCCCGCTGATTCGTAGCGCCGCATCCGCACTACGCAAGTTGCTCTGCTTCCTCGCGTATGCGGATGCAGACGAGCCAGGCGACCCAAAGCTCCGTGCGCGCCTAAAGTCAATCGGCTACAACCCAAAACCGAACGCCGCCACGCGTGACTACTCCAAGCTCGTCGCGTTTGATCCACAGCAGGCGCAGCGAATCGCGGTCGACGTTCTGGTGATCGGCTCAGGTGCGGGTGGGGGCTCAGTGGCCCGCGATCTCGCGCGCGCGGGGAAACGCGTCATGGTGATTGAGGCGGGGGCGCTCTATGACGAGCGGAGCTTCCCCACCAAAGAGCGTGATGCGTATGAGCGCCTCTATCTGGATTCCGGATTCACCGCCACCGACGACGCCCATATCGCCATCCTTGCTGGTGGCACCGTTGGCGGCGGAACCACGGTCAACTGGATGACCTCTATCCCTATCCCTGATCGCGTCCGCGCTGAGTGGGAGGAGCAGCACGGCGTCAAGGGGATCGCTTCGCCACGCTTCAAACAAGATCTCAATGAGGTGTTGCGGGAGCTCAGTACTCAACCGTCGGCAACCACACCTTCAAAGGATGCTGCGCTCCTCCGCGGAGCTGCCGCACGTGACTGGAGTGGCGAGAGGATCCAACTAAATCGGGGTGCGTGCGGCGACTGTGGAACCTGTCCGTTCGGATGCAAGCGCGGCGCAAAGCAGTCAACGCTGCGCCTGCACCTCCCACAGGCACTAGAAGCTGGTGCGCATCTCATCCCAGACTGCAAGGCGGAGCGCCTGATTATTGAGCGTGGCATCGTGCGCGGCGCAGTCACCACATATGGGACGCGCGCGGGAACACCGCGCAGACTGGAGATCACTGCACCGCAGGTGGTCGTAAGCGGCGGCGCGCTCCGCACTCCGCTCCTGCTGCGCCGAAGTGGCCTCACGCATCCAGCCATTGGCCAGAACTTACGACTGCACCCAGTTACACTTGCCGCTGGAATTTTCCCAGAAAGGATTGAGATGTGGCGCGGCACGATGCAAGCAGCAAAGAGTGAAGAGTTCATCGACCCAATGGAAGATCGCAACGGCTACATCATTGAGAGCGCGCCGGGGCATCCAGGACTCTTGGCGCTCGGCATCCCATGGACAAGTCGTGACGAGCACCAGCGCCTGATGAGGCTCGCACCGTACATTGCACCGTTTCTGGCGATCGCCAAGGACGATGGCGGTGGGCGCATCAGCGAGACGCGCAGCGGCTTTGCGAAGATTGAGTACCACACCACCCCACGCGACGAACGGACACTCCGTGCCGCTCTCGGTTCGCTTGTCCGGATGGCAGAGTCTGCGGGTGCAAGCGAGGTGATTGCCGCTGGCTCACCACCAGTTGCGTGGCGCCGTCGCGATGGTGTGGAGGCCTTCCAGGTCCTCCAGCGCCGTCTCACACGATTCGACTTCTCGCCAAATCGTGGCACCGTCTTCTCCGCACACCAGATGGGCACTGCGCGAATGGGGAGTGACCCAGTGGAACACGCCTGTGACCCATATGGTCGCGTCCGCGCCAGCAGTCGCCCGCGTGCAACCGATCCGAACGGTGGGCTGATCAAGGGTCTCTATGTTGTGGACGGCTCACTCTTCCCTACCGCGATCGGCGTCAACCCCATGATCACCATCCTCGCCCTCGCCAAGCGTGTGGCGCGGACGATCCTGAAGGACGCGTAGAGAAGCTGGAGCGGGAGACGAGGCTCGAACTCGCGACATCTTGCTTGGAAGGCAAGTGCTCTACCAACTGAGCTACTCCCGCGCGCGATCCTCAGATGCTAGCAGGGGCTGCGCGCCGCGCAAGGTGCGCAGGCGGTTGATGCGATCGGTGAGCGGGGGGTGCGTGGCCATGAATCCTGCCGCACGGGCCTCAAAGTGCTTCACCGGGTTCACGATGTAGAAGTGCGCCGTGGCCTTCGTCGCCACTTCGAGGACCTCCCTGTCCCCGGCGAGCTTGGCAAGGGCGCGCTCAAGTCCCTGCGGGTTTCGCGTCAGCTCAACACCTGACGCGTCCGCAAGATATTCGCGCTGGCGCGAGACGGCGAGCTGCACCATGCGTGCGGCGATCGGCGCAAGGATCGCAAGGATGATCGTCAGGAAGAAGACGATGATCTGGAGGCCGCCGCCCCCCTTCTCGTTGTCGCGGCGACCGCCGCCTCCGAACATTGCAAATCGGAGGAGCATGTCGCTCAGCAGTGCGAGTGAGCCAACGAGCGCCGCCACCAGGAGGCTGTAGCGAATGTCGAAGTTGCGCACGTGCGAGAGCTCATGCGCGATCACGCCGCTCATCTCCTCTCGGTCGAGCTTCGCCATTAATCCTTTGGTCACGGCGATGCTCGCATGCTGCGGGTCGCGCCCTGTGGCAAAGGCATTCAGCGCCGTGTCATCAATGACGTAGATCTTCGGCTTCGGGATGTTCGCGGCAATGGAGAGCTCGGCGGTGATGTTGTCCAGCTGCAACTCTTCTGCTCCAGCGGCTGGATCGAGCGGCTTCGCTCCTGACGCAGCCAAGACGGCGCGATCGCCACCGAACCACGCGCCAAGCGTCAAGAAGAAGCCGAGCCCAAAGGCGAAGAGTGAATACGGGAGCGCCCCCTCAATGCCGCCCGTGAATGCCACGCCTGCCGCGGTGGCGAGCGCGGCGAAGATGCCGATAACGAGCAGAACAAGCAGCGCCGACTTGCGCCGATTCGCCGCCGCGAGGTCATAGAAGGTTGCCATTGCGCTCCCCTACTCCGACGCGCTCAGGAGAGGCTGACCTTTGGGACGGCCTCCTCGGAGTCCGGCGCATCGAAGAAGTCTCGCTTCGCGAAACCGAGGGCCCCAGCGAAGAGGAGGCCTGGGAAGGTCTGCACCGAGTTGTTATATGAGAGCACCGAGGCGTTGTAGTGCTGGCGGCTGAAGCCGATCTGGTTCTCCGTGGAGGTGAGCTGCTCCTGCAACTGAATCACATTCTCATTCGACTTCAGTGTTGGGTATGCCTCCACGTTGGCGAAGAGGGTGCGCAGCGAGCTGCTGAGCATGTTCTCCGCCTTCGCCTGTGCGGCGGTGTTGCCGGTTGCGCCCGCGTTCACAGCTGCGGCACGCGCGGCGGTGACACTCTCGAGGACACCCTTCTCGAACCCCATCTGCCCCTTCACCGCCTCAACGAGGTTCGGAATGAGGTCGTAGCGTCGCTTCAGCTGAACCTGGATCTGACCGAGCGCTTCGTCCACACGGTTTCGTGCGTTGACGAGCCCGTTATATGACGAGATCACGAGCAGTAGAACGGCTCCAATGATGGCGATTGGGAGAATCAGTTCCACGAGTCCTCCTAATGTGAGCGGTGGTGCACGAAACCGTGCGCTTTGATCATTGTACCGCGTGCACTTTCGCAGGGAGTGTTAAGAATCCCGCACGTTTCCCCCTAGGTTTGACGGACCCCCAGGGGGGAGGCGTAGGCTGTGGGAAGCAACTGGGTTGAGGCCTCAGCGGTCTCCCCTGGTGCAGGTGCAGCCCGGCAAACTGGGCCCCTGCGGGAAAGGTCTGGACGTTTATGAACGTTTTATTGGTTGGTACCGGCACGGTCGGAGAGGCAATCGCCCACCTCGTTAAAGGGCGCAAGTGGCTCGGCAAGATGACCCTCGCCGACTACTCACTCGATCGAGCGCGCACCGTGGCAGACGCCGTTGGCGCTGGGTACGACGTGGCGCAGGTTGACGCGGGGAACGCGCAGCAGCTCAAGGAGCTGATCGTCTCCTCAAAGGCGGACCTAGTGCTCAACGCCGTGGATCCGCGCTTCGTGCCTGCGATCTTTGATGCGGCCCTTGAGGCTGGCGTGCACTACATCGACATGGCCACGAGCCTCTCGGTGCCCGATAAGCAGAATCCGTACACCGTCCCCGGCGAGATGCTCGGCGACTATCAGGTGGCGAAGAACGGCCTCTGGGAGGCGAAGGGGAAGGTCGCGCTGATCGGCATGGGGATGGACCCAGGCCTCTCCAACATCTTCGCGGCGTACGCAAAGAAGTGGACGTTTGATGACGTGAACGCCGTGCACATCCGCGACGGCGGTGACCTGCGCATTGAGGGCTACCCATTCGCAACCGTCTTCAGCCTCTGGACCGTCATTGAGGAGTGCTTGAACCCACCGATCGTTTGGCGCAACGGCAAGGTTGAAGTGCGCGCACCATTCAGCGAACCAGAGGACTTCGTCTTCCCTGAAGGCGTGGGCCCCGTGATGTGCGTCAACGTTGAGCACGAAGAGGTGGTGCAGCTGCCGCGCACGATGAAGGCAGATCTGATCACCTTCAAGTACGCGCTCGGCGCCGACTTCATTGAGACGCTGCAGCTCTTGCACCGCCTCGGCCTCGACGGGAAGGAACCAATCAACGTGAAGGGGACAAAGGTTGCGCCACGCGACGTGATCGGCGCACTCTCACCAGACCCTTCAACGCTTGGCAAGAACATGGTTGGACGCGCCATCGTCGGCGCGCTCGTCAGCGGCACTAAGGATGGTCGCCCTCGCGAGACCTTCCACTACCAAGTGTGTGACGCGGCAGAGACGATGGGTCGCTACAACCTGCAGCCGGTTGCATGGCAGACCGGCGTCATGCCGATCATGGCAATGGAGCTGATTGCCGAAGGAGTCTGGGGTGGCGCGGGCGTGAAGTCGCCAGACGCGTTCGATCCAGATCCATTCCTTGATATCTGTGAGGACTACGACGTGACGGTGAAGCTTGAGCATCGCCTCCCTGGCCGCTCAATCCTCCCCGCGACTGCGCAACCACCGACGGGCGCGCAGTCAGTCACTGTCAAGGGTTCGTCAAGCCCAACGGACGTGGCCTACTCGGCCGCAGCAACCGCGGCGCTCTCCGCACCCGGTGCAGAACCAGAGGGAGACGGACGACCCGCTCGACCCCCGCGCTGACGCGCGGGTAGCCTGACGCGCGTTTAGTCTTGCGCGCCCATCAGCCGCTCAAGGAGCGGGATCGGTGGCGTGCCGTGTTGCAGCATTGCGCGCAAGTGCGCGGGGCGACTGAACCCAGCGGTTGCGGAGCGGTTCCCTGGAAGCCCCGCGTTTCCTACTGAGACGCCGCTCGCTGCGGCGCGCGCGCGATCTTCAAGCTCCCAGCAGCCGACGGAGCCTATGAAATAGGTAGGGAGTTGCGTTGCGGTGAGGCGCGCGCGGAGATACTTCGCCTTCGCCTCCGACTCTTCTTGCCACGACTCCTCCACCATCAGGTTGAGTGCCCAGGCCTCGTCGCGCCCATCCGCATGGATGCCAACATCAAGGAGTGCATTCGCAACGCAGCGGAGATAGAACTTCCAGTGGACGAGCTCAAGCGCCTTGTCGTCGTCACCGAACCCCTCATCGAGCATCACCTGCGTCACATAGACCGCCCAGCCCTCCGCGAACACTCCGGAGCCGAACGCGGCACGAAGCGGGCGGTCGGTCTCGTTCGCCGCTGCGAGTTGCAAGTAGTGGCCAGGGATCGCTTCATGAATGGCGAGGAGGGCGAGCATCCGATCGTTATCTTCGCGAAGCATGGACTCTACCTGCGCGGGTGTGGCGTCATCGGGTGGCGGCGTCACATAGAAGAAACTCATCTCGCCCTTATCCAGCGGCCCCGGAGAGTCAAGGAAGGCGCCGCCGTACGCGCGCAAGAAGCGCGGTGTCCAGGCGATCTGCAGCGGCTCCTTCGGTAGGTTGATCAGGCCCGTACGCCTCACGAAGGCCTCACAGCGCGCCGTCTCCTCACGGCAGCGGTCGAGCAGATCCGCCGCGGCGCTATGTT
>Ga0208231_1000068_pt1 | contig 30986 bp, 30 predicted proteins | sample LakMenEpi15Jun12_FD_150702 | JGI IMG/M metagenome (GOLD analysis project Ga0208231, IMG submission 150702) | Freshwater microbial communities from Lake Mendota, WI - 15JUN2012 deep hole epilimnion (SPAdes) | ecosystem: Environmental > Aquatic > Freshwater > Lentic | place: Lake Mendota, Madison...
CTCTTGCTACCGATACAATTACATTTGTTGGTGGTGATGGTATCACCACAGTCGCTTATTCAGCAAACAGTAATGTTAAATTTGATGTTGATAATACTGTTGTTCGAACAACTGGTGGCACAATCTCTGGTGATTTGGCAATTACAGGCAACCTAGTTGTTTCTGGTAACACAATTACACAAGATGTTGAAACAATTGTTGCACAAGATTCTCTCATTGAATTGGCCGCAAATAACGCAGCCGATGCACTTGATATTGGTTTCTTTGGTTCTTATGTTTCTTCAGGAACAAAATATACTGCATTATTCCGTGATGCGTCTGATTCAGGTAATTATAAACTCTTAACAGGTGGTACAGAAAAACCATCTGCTGGTAATACTGTTAATGCACAAGCATTTTCTACTGCAACACTTGTTGCAAATATTACTGGCGCCACAGTATCAGGTCTAACTGCCGCCATTGCGATTGCAGATGGTGGTACAAATGCTACATCATTTAATACAGGCAACTTAGTATTCTTTAATGGAACATCACTTGCTTCAATTGCAAATACAGGTAGTGCAGGCACATACGCTAATGCATCACATGTTCCAGTTATCACCACAGATGCATATGGTCGAGTTTCGTCTGTAACAAATACTGCTATTGCAATTGATGCTTCACAAATTACATCAGGTAATATCGCAATTGCTCGTGGAGGTACAAATAATAACGGTGGTTATACAACAGGTGCCGCATTACAATTTGATGGTTCTAAGTTTGTATCTTTAGCTAATACTGGCACCGCAGGAACTTTTGGTGCAGAAAACTTTATTCCAAGAATTACTACTGATGCATATGGCCGTGTAAGTTCAGTTTCAAATACTGCAATTGGTAATTTAAGTGCTGCAATTATTACAACTGGTACATTACCTGTTGCAAGAGGTGGTACTGGAAATACCTCATTTACAACAAATGCTATTTTAATGGGTCAAGGTACTTCTGCGGTAACCACAGTTGCATCTTCTACTGAAGGTCATGTTTTACAAATTAATGCTTCGGGTGTTCCAACATTTGCACACTTGAATGGCGGCTTCTTCTAAAATTATGAAAGGATTTTATTATGGCAGATGTAAAATTTTTAACGCATTACAACGAAACAGTAATTGAAAACTTTGTTTCGGTTGTAAAACAAAATTTATTGTTTCAAGCACAAATTCGTGGATTAGAAGAACATTTAAAAATTATACCTGAACTTCAAAAAAGTGCAGAACAATTTGAAGAATTAAAAGTAGAAATTGTTAGGTTAAAAGATGATAATGTTAACTTAACAAATCAGTTGGAAAGTAAAAAATCAATTGTTGAAAATGCAGATAAAATTGATACTGATAGGTTTAGATTACAGACCGCAGTAAATACTCAAATGCGAGAAATTTCTGGATATAAAGAAACAATTGAAAATTTACAGAATCAACTAAAAGAAACAATTGAAAATTTTCAGAAACAACTGAAAAAAGAAACAGAATACACTAAACAGTTGGAAGAAATGTTGCCAAAGACCGCAAAGAAAAAATTAGGCATCGAAATTGTTGAACAAGTTACCAAAGAAGAGGTATTAAAAACCGAAAGTTTACCATTAAATAATACTGAAAAAAATATAAAAGTAGAATCGAGTGGCGGAACTTTCTAAATGCCAAACACAGTAATTGCAATTCGCCAATCTGCTGGGACTGGCAATACACCTTCTCTTGGAGTTCTTGCAAACGGCGAGTTAGCACTTAACTACGCCGATGGTATTCTATACTATAAAACTACAGCAAATACCCTTGGTTCAATTAGAACAACGCAACCAAGCGGTCTTAATCAAGAGGTTCAGTTTAACGATTCTGGATCTTTTGGTGGCAATTCTGCATTTACATTCAACAAATCACTTGCAACACTCAATGTAACCAACATTAACACATCATCAATAATTACTGGTGGTGGTTCTGGTGGTATTATTTCTGGTGCAAATGTAATATATTCAAATACATTTGTTGCTAACAGTACCACAACCTCAATATCAAATTCAACTGGCGCCATTATTTCAAATGGCGGTTTAGGCGTTAAAGGTAATGTTTATGCTGATGCAATATATGATGGTGGTATTGAAGTCATATCATTTGCAAATCAAGCTTTTACACAAGCAAATTCTGCTAATGTTTTAGCACAAGCTGCATACAATCAAGCAAATTCCGCATTATCAAATACCAATTTAAATGTTTCAGGAACACTTAGAGCATTAAATCAAGGTGGTGATGAAGGTGGTGAAATATTTTTAGACAGACCAGTAACCAATACTTCTTTGGCAGCTGGTATAACAATTGATGTTTATCAAAATAAATTAAGAATTTTTGAAACTGGTGGTAGTGTTCGTGGTGTCTTTATTGACATAGCAAATAGTGCCGCAGCAGGAGTTGGTACAGATTTATTAAATCCTACTTCGGCACCAGATACAGTAGCAAGAACTATTGCTAATGCAGCTTTTGCTCAAGCAAACTCTGCTAATGTTCTTGCACAAGCCGCCTTTGATAAGGCGAATACAGATGTAACATCGATAACAACTACCGCTGGTGTCTATGGTAATGCAACCCATGTACCGGTTATTACATTAACTGCCAATGGTCGCATAAGTTCAATTACAAATACTGCAATATCTGGTGGTGGCGGTAGTTCAGCAAATGGTTTTGGCCAAATTGTTGCCAATGTAGGAACAATTCTTGCAACCAGCTCAAATGATTCTTTTCAGATAGTTGGTGAATCAGGTATTTCAGTTTCCTCTAATGTGGTTGCAAAAAAAGTTATTGTAAGTGTGCCTGCAGGTTATACTTTTACTACTGCTGACTACGGTTTTGTTTATGAAGATACCAATGTAATATACGATTACGGAACACTATAAATAAACACTATGGCGACACAAGTTCAATTAAGACGAGGTAATACATCACAGACTAACGCATTTACAGGTGCGGTAGCCGAGATTACTGTTGATACCGATAAAGAAACTATTGTTGTTCACGATGGTTCAACAGCAGGTGGTTTTCCATTAGCAAGAGAAAGTGCGTTATCTGCTAATTCAACATTTTCTCAAGCGGCATTTAATCAAGCCAATACTGCAAATGTAACTGCCGAAGCCGGATTTGCAAAAGCAAATTCATCCAATGTTCTCGCTCAAGCGGCTTTCAATAAAGCAAATACTGCAAATGTTATTGCAGATTCCGCATATGCTTTTGCTAATATTGCTAACATTAAAATTGATTCTGCGTTTTCTTTTGCTAACACAGTTAATATTAAAACTGATGCCGTTTTTGCCTTTGCCAATACAGTTAATATCAAAACAGATGCGGCCTTTGCATTTAGTAATACTGTAAATATTAAAACCGATGCTGCATTTACTAAGGCTAATGCGGCTAATGTCCTTGCACAAGCCGCTTTTAATAAAGCAAATACTGATTTAGCGAACACAGGAACAAGTGTAACTGCAAACGGTCTCACTCAATACACATTTGCAAACACCACAGTTTCCACATCTAATACAACTGGTGCATTAACCGTTGCTGGTGGTGTGGGTATCAAAGGTAGTATTTACGCTGATGCGATTTATGATGGTGGTGTTGAAGTAATTTCTTTTGCTAATCAGGCATTTAATTTAGCAAATACTGCCAATATTAAAATTGATTCTGGATATGCTTTCGCAAACACAGTTAATATCAAAGTTGATGCGGCTTTCTCTTTTAGTAATACCGTAAATATTAAAACTGATGCGGCTTTTAGTAAAGCAAATACTGCTAATATAACAGCAGAAGCCGCATTTAGTAAATCCAATTCTGCCAATGTTTTAGCACAATCTGCGTTTAATAAAGCAAATAGTGCGCTTGCAAATACTGGAGGTTCAATTACAGGTGATGTAACTATTACAGGTAATTTAACTATTGTTGGCCAACAAATTTACGCCAACACTCAAACCGTATTAATTAAAGATAATATTATTACGCTTAATGCGGCAATTGACCAAGCATCTGCACCAAGTGCCAATGCGGGTTTAGAAATTGACCGTGGTTCTTCTGCAAATGTTTACCTATTGTGGAATGAAAATTCAGATGTTTGGCAATTCACAAATGATGGAACAACATATTATACAATTGCAGATACAACGACATTGGCATCTGCATTTAATTTAGCCAATACCGCTAACATTACTGCTGAAGCTGCATTTGCAAGAGCTAATGCTGCAAATGTTTTGGCACAAGCTGCATTTAATCAGGCTAATACCGCCAACATTAAAATTGATTCGGCATTTGCATTTGCCAACATTGCAAACATTAAAGTCGATTCGGCATTTGCATTTAGTAACACCGTAAACATTAAAACTGATGCGGCTTTTGTTAAAGCGAATGCTGCCAATGTTCTTGCACAAGCCGCTTTCGATAAAGCAAATGCAGCTTTAGCAAATACTGGAACAAGTGTAACTGCAAATGGTTTAACAATTTATACTTTTGCAAACACCACAGTTTCAACATCCAACACAACAGGTGCAGTAGTTATCTCAGGTGGTTTAGGTGTTAAAGGAAGCATATACGCTGATGCAATTTATGATAGTGGTATTGAAGTAATTGCATTTGCAAACTTAGCGTTTAATAAAGCCAATACCGCAAATATTACCGCAGAAGCTGCATATGCTTTTGCTAATACAGTTAATATCAAAGTTGATTCTGCATTTGCGTTTTCAAATACTGTTAACATTAAAACAGATGCCGCTTTTGTTAAAGCCAATGCAGCTAATGTTCTTGCACAAGCCGCTTTCGATAAAGCTAACTCTGTAACACAACAAGGTTTTGTCACAGTTGCCGCAAACGGCACCAATGTTGTTGCGGATGCAAATAATGATACTCTTACATTAAGTGCCGCAAACGGTATTGGTATCACTTCAAATGCAACAACCGATACAATCACAATTAACTTAACTCCAACAGGGGTAACATCAGGAACTTACGCTAACGCAACACATGTTCCAGTATTTGCTGTCGATGCACAAGGTCGTTTATCTTCTGTAACAAATACTGCCATTTTATTCCCAGCAGAAGCAGATACATTACAGACTGTTACAACAAGAGGTTCTACAACCGCTAATGCTATTAATATTACAAACACAACCGCATCAACATCAAAAACTACTGGTGCCTTGCAAGTTGCTGGTGGTGTTGGTGTATCGGGTAATGTTTCTACATTAGGTATAAATGTTGATAATAGAGTTGATTGGCCAGCATCAGGCACTGGTGCTCCAACACTCACTACAAAAAGTGCCGGCACTAAAGTAGTCTTATATCCATCAATATCTGGCAGCACAACGGATTACGCTATAGGTATTGATGCTGCCACAATGTGGTACGGTGTTCCAGAATATGGTGACTCATTTAAGTTTAAGTGGTATGGTGCTACAACTGAAGTAGCTTCTATAACTGGTACTGGTCTATTTACAACAGTTTCCGCAAATATTACTGGAACAACTGCATCCACATCGAATACAACTGGTGCAATAACTGTTGCTGGTGGTATTGGTGTTAAAGGTAATGTTTCTGCTAATGGTATTATTTTTGATGATGGTACAAGACAAACAACTGCTGCTTCTGCAGGTGGCGCCACAATTGCTGATGTGTTGGCACTCTCAATAGCACTAGGATAAAAAATGCCAACAATTACAACCAGAGCAAAATTTAAAGATTACTGTCTAAGAAAACTAGGTTTTCCAGTTATTCAAATTAATGTGGATGACGACCAAGTTGAGGACAGAATCGATGAAGCATTGGCATTTTGGGCAGACTATCATTATGATGGCACCGAAAAGATTTATATGAAACATAAAATTACGGCAGAAGATATTTCTCGCCGTTGGATTTATGCACCTGATGCCATTACATTTGTAACTGGTGTTTTGCCATTTGATGATTCCAATTCATCAATCAACATGTTTGACCTAAGATATCAATTAAGGTTACACGACCTTTATGATTTCACATCGGTATCTTATGTTTCATATGAAATTACAATGCAACATATTCGTTCTTTACAATTATTATTTTCGGGAACACCACAGTTTAGATTTAATCGTCACCTGAATAAATTATTCCTTGATATTGATTGGGACAGAGATTTACAAGATGGTGAATATGTTATTATTGAATGTTACCGCAAACTTGTTCCAGACACAATTACTTTAACAGGAACAGTAACGGCTAACATATCTTCAAATACACTTACTGGTTATGGTACAATTTTTGACCAAGAAGTTTTAGAAAATGATTTCATTACAATTGGTACTGAATCAAAACAAATTCGCAACATTAATTCACCATCCCAAATTACATTAGTTGGACCAATGAGTGCGAATGTGAATAATGTAACTGCAACTTTGTCTGGAATTTCAGATGTTTGGAATGACCGTTTCTTAAAGAAGTATGCAACTGCTTTAATTAAGAGACAATGGGGTAATAACCTTAAAAAGTTTAGTGGCATTGCAATGCCTGGTGGCGTTACATTAAATGGTAAAGAAATCTATGATGAAGCAGAAGCGGAAATAAAAGAGATTGAAGAAGATATGTTTAATTTCAACAGTCTGCCAAGCGAAATCTTTACTGGATAATGATGAATGTCTACCAACTTTTACTTCAATAATTTTCCTGCTGAACAAATTACCTCAGAGCAATTGCTCGTTGAGGATTTGGTTATTGAAGCAATGCAAATTCATGGCATGGATGTTTATTATCTACCAAGAACATTAAAAAGTGGAAATGAAATTGATTATTTGTATGGTGAAGATACTGTTAAAGAATACCTAACTGCATATCCAATTGAAATGTATATGGAGAATGTATCAGGTTTTGATGGTGACGGAGACTTTGCATCTAAATTTGGACTTGAAGTGCGAGATGAAATTACTATGTTAGTTTCTCGCCGTAGATTTAAATACTCAACCGGTTCATCTAATTTACCAAGACCTAGAGAAGGTGATTTAGTTTTTATTCCACTCACTCGTAGTTTTATGGAAATTATGTTTGTTGAACATGAAAATGACCAAGCAATGTTTTACACATTAGGTCGTGGTCGAGGCGGCAATGTTTATGTTTATGCATTAAAGCTGAAAGAACTTGTTTTTTCAAATGAGAGAATTTATACAGGTACTGCCGAAATTGATGACAACATCCGTGATTACTATACAAGAAGCCAATTAACTATGTCTCTTTCTACTGGTTTGGGAACATATGAACCTGATGAAATTGTGTTTCAATCACCAGACAGAACTCTTGCAAATGCAACCGCACAAGCTACCGTTCATACTTGGACAAAGGCTGCATCTGCAAGAACATTGGATGTTTATCGTGTAATGGGAACTTTTGCCAATGCATCAAATACAATTGGTGCAACATCTGGTGCCTACTATACAACATCAGGAACAATTAATGACAATGCATTTGATAATAATGCATTTGAAAATATTATCGACAATACACGAATTGAATCTGAATCCGATTCAATCATCGACTTTACAGAAGTTAACCCATTTGGTGAAGCATAATGCTAGGTAATGCACATTTTTATAATCGAACTATACGCAAAGTTGTTGTTGCGTTTGGTACACTTTTCAATGATATTTACTTACAAAGGTACAATAAGTCAGGTGCAACTTCATATGAAAAATTTAAAGTGCCACTATCTTATGGTTCAAAAGAAAAATACATAACAAGAATTACACAAGACCCTACATTTACAAGGTCTATCAATACTGTTGTTCCTAGAATTTCTTTTGAAATGACAGGCATTTCTTACGATTCTGGAAGAAAACAAATATCAACACTACAAAATTTTAATCAGACTACAACAGGTGTCAAATCACAATATGTTCCTGTTCCTTATGATTTTAATTTTTCAATGTCAATCTATGTAAGAAACACAGAAGATGGTACACAAATCGTAGAACAGATTCTTCCTTTTTTCTCACCAGATTTTACTGTTTCGGTTAATTTTATTAATGAGATGGGCAAAAAATATGACATGCCTGTTATATTAAATTCTGTTAATACAACCACAGATTATGAAGGTGATTTTTCTACAACAAGATTAATTCTTTGGGATTTAGAGTTCACAGTAAAATCATTTTTATGGCCACCTGTCAAAGGCGACATTGGACTTATTGGTGACGCTTATGCAAATAATTCTGCAAATGGCGGCATATCATATGGTCGTGCATTTACAAATATTTACAATGAACCTAATGACAGAGTAACTCAACAAGTTACAGTAGATTATGCTAATGGTAATAACTATTTTACGACAGGCGAAACAATCAGAGTCCAAAATCGTGGAGAAATTACAGGTAAAGTAGTTTATTTTAGTAATAGTAATACAGGTACACTAATTGTTGGAGATTTAACAAGGTTGCTTGAAGCGAATAATGTTATTCGTGGAGATTATAGTCGAGCAAAATATACGATTACCTCAACTCAAAAAACGCCAATTAACCTTGTTCAGATTGTTACAACAGCAGTTCCACAAGATACTGACCCGGATGACGAATTTGGATTCTCTGAAACTATAACTGAATGGCCTAATATAACATGAAGAAGTTAAATGAAAAATTGTCTGAAGTTTTAGATGTAGAACCCATTCAATTTGAAGTTGTTGAATCTAAAGAACCAACACCAGTAGAAACTTTGCCTGCAACTGTCGTAGATGACGATGCTTCTTTTGCAAGATGCAATATTCGAAATCTTATTGAAAAAGGCAATCAAGCAATGGATGATTTGTTGAATGTTGCAAAAGCATCTGAACATCCAAGAGCATACGAAGTTGCCGCAGGACTCATAAAAAATCTTGCTGACCTAAATAAAGACTTGCTTGAAATACAAAAAAGACGAAAAGATTTGTCTCCACAAGAATCGTCATCTATTAAAAATGTAAATGTAGATAAAGCAGTATTTGTAGGTTCAACCGCAGAGTTAGTCAAACTTTTAAAAACGAATAAATAGGTCACTATGGAAACTTTAATCGAAATGATGCGTAAGGTTTTGGCAGATACTTTTGCCATGTATCTTAAAGCACACAACTATCATTGGAATGTGGAAGGTTCAAACTTTCCGCAATATCACGATTTTTTTGGAAATCTTTATCAAGAACTGCATGGTGCAGTTGATCCAATCGCAGAAGAAATTCGTGCATTAGATGCCTATGTACCCGGTTCACTTTCTCGTTTCTTAGAACTTACTGAAATTGAAGATGAACTTTCTATTCCAAATGGTGTAGAAATGGCACGCCGTTTAATGGTAGATAATCAAAAAGTTATTATGACACTTGACATGGCATTTAAATTGGCAGATGAACTTGACCAACAAGGTTTGGCTGATTTTATTGCTGGTCGTTTAGATGCACATAAAAAACACGGATGGATGCTTCGTAGCATTACAAAATGAGTGATGGATATCTTGGTAATGACAACCTAAAACGAATTGGTGTAGAATTACAATACACCGAAGAGCAGGTCAAAGAAATATTAAAATGTTCGGAAGACCCTCTTTATTTTGTTAGAAATTATGTAAAGATTGTCAATGTGGACAAAGGTCTTGTCCCATTTGAAATGTGGCCTTTCCAAGAGGATATGGTCAAAACATTTCACAACAATCGTTTCTCAATCTGTAAAATGCCTCGTCAGGTTGGTAAAACAACAACTGCGGCAGGTTACATGTTGTGGTCTGTTTTATTCCAAGAAAATTACAATATTGCCATTCTTGCAAACAAGGGTTCTCTTGCTCGTGAGATTTTAGGCCGTATTCAATATGCATATGAGTATCTTCCACTTTGGTTACAACAAGGCATCAAAGTTTGGAACAAAGGTAATATTGAATTAGAAAATGGTTCTAAGATTAATGCATATGCAACATCTTCTGCTGGTGTTCGTGGCGGTACATACAATCTAATTTTCTTAGATGAGTTTGCTTTCGTTCCTAAAAACATGGCAGACGATTTTTTTACTTCTACCTACCCTGTTGTTACTTCAGGTAAAACAACAAAAGTTATCGTTGTTTCTACACCATACGGATTGAATCATTTCTACAAAATGTGGATTGATGCGTCTGAGGGTCGTTCACTATACAAACCATTGGAGGTCCATTGGTCTCAAGTGCCAGGTCGTGATGCCAAATGGAAAGAAGAAACGATACGCAACACTTCTGAAGAACAGTTCAGGCAAGAGTTTGAAACTGAGTTTATCGGTTCATCGGCAACACTTATTTCAGGCTCTAAACTTCGTAGTTTGGCATTCCTCGACCCAATCTACCAAGAAGAATGTTTTGATATTCACGAACAACCAAAACCAGGTAGATTGTATATCTGCACAGTTGATTGTTCTGAAGGTGTTGGCGGAGACTATTCGACAATCAATGTCATTGATGTTTCGGAAACACCCTATAAACAAGTCGCTAAATATAGAAATAATAAATTACCTTTATTGTTCTTTCCAACAATCATTTATTCGGTTGCAAAAAGATACAATGAAGCATATGTTTTGATTGAGACAAACAACATTGGCCAACAAGTTGTTGACATTTTACACTATGATTTGGAATATGAAAATATTTACAAACTAGAACATCACCATATTAAAGGGCAAAGTATTTCAGGTGGTTTTAAGAGGTCTACCAGTTTTGGTATCAAGACCACTAAATCAGTCAAAAAGATTGGTTGTGCAAACTTAAAAACTCTTGTTGAATCTGACAAACTAATTGTCAGAGACTTTGATACTATTGCCGAAATGAATACCTTTGTTCGTGTGAGAGATTCATACGAGGCCGAAGAAGGTAATAATGACGATTTGGTGATGGGTCTTGTTTTGTTTTCGTGGTTAACCGCACAATCATACTTCAAAGATTCGACAAACATAGATATCCGTAAGGTTCTTTTAGAAGAACAAAATCTGTTAGGTGAAGAGGAACTAACACCGGTCGGAATCATAGATGACGGAAGAAAAGAAGAAGTTCTTATTGATTCCGGTGATGTTTGGACTGAACGAGGTTACCATACCTCAAGCTTATAAAAAACTAAATAGACGATAAAAAGAATTCTATCCTATAACAAAAGGAGAAATCCATGGCATTTCAGCTCTCACCAGGCGTAAATGTATCAGAAATTGACCTGACTACAATTGTGCCTTCAGTCGCCACTAGCATTGGCGCATTTGCGGGGCCGTTTGCTTGGGGTCCAGCAAGTGAAATCATTACTATTTCTGACGAGGTTCGCCTTGCCGACAGATTTGGTAAACCTGATTCTACAAATTATGAATACTGGTTCTCAGCAGCAAACTTCCTAGCATATACAAACACATTAAAAATTGTCCGTGCGGTATCAATCGCCGACACTCGAAACGCAATTGCAAATAATCAAGCAACTGCTGTTCTGATTAAAAACGAAGATGATTGGGAATTAAACTACTCAACTGGTCAAGGCGCAGTCGGTGAATTTGCCGCTCGTTTCCCTGGCTCAATTGGTAACTCTCTTAAAGTTTCTATGGCAGATGCCAACACATATAGTGGTTGGACATATGCTTCTAGCTTTACAAGTAGACCAAATACATCAACATATGTAATTAATCAAGGCGGAAGCTTTGATGAACTTCATATGATTGTTATCGATGAAGATGGTAAATTTACAGGAACTAAAAATACAGTTCTTGAAGTATTCCCATTTGCTTCTAAAGCTGCTGATGCAAAAGACGATTCTGGCAATTCAACCTTTTACAAGAATGTTCTTGCATCACAATCCAAATACATTCAATGGATGGATCACCCAACCACAGGTACAAATTGGGGTGGTAATTCATCAATTGCATTTGCAAATCTAACTGCCAATGTAACAGTATCACTTGCAAATGGTGCCGATGGTAATGTTTCAACTGCCAATGTGGTGACTGCATACGATTCATTTGACAATGCCGACTCTGTTGACATTTCATTAGTCATTTCAGGTCCTTCTGGTCAGACACTTGCGGACAGTCTCATTTCAATGGCAGAATCACGCAAAGATTGCTTGGTTTTCTTATCACCAGAAAGAGCAGATGTTGTAAACAATGCTGGTGACGAAGCTACTGACACAGTTACATACCGTGATACATTGACTTCAACTTCTTATGCCGTGTTAGATGGTAACTGGAAATATCAATACGACAAGTATAACGATGTATATCGTTGGGTTCCTTTAAATGGTGATATTGCAGGTCTATGTGCAAGAACAGACCAAGAGAGAGACCCATGGTTCTCACCAGGTGGTTTAAATCGTGGTATCATCAAAAACATCATTAAGTTGGCATACAACCCAACTAAGACTGACCGTGACACCTTGTATGTAAAAGGTATTAATCCTGTTGTTACATTCCAAGGCGAAGGTACAGTTCTGTTTGGTGACAAAACATTGCAAAGCAAACCATCTGCGTTTGACCGCATCAATGTTCGCCGTTTATTCATTGTGCTTGAGAAATCAATTGCTCGTGCGGCTCGTTTCTCATTGTTTGAATTTAACGACCAATTCACCAGAGCGCAGTTTGTTTCATTAGTAGAACCATTCTTGCGTGATGTTCAAGGTCGCCGTGGTATTACCGACTTCCGTGTAGTTTGTGACGAAACCAATAATACTGGTGAAGTTATCGACCGCAATGAATTTATCGGTGATATCTACATTAAACCTGCACGCTCAATCAACTTTATCCAACTCAACTTCGTTGCGGTTCGCACAGGCGTAAGCTTCGATGAAGTAGTTGGGAAGTTCTAATAAATAGAGAAACAGGAGATAATTAAATGGCATTTAATGTAAACGATTTTAGAAGTCAGATGGTTGGTGACGGTGCTCGTCCTAATCTGTTTGAAGTTTCTATGCCATTTCCTGCGTTCTCTGCGCCAGGAAATGCACAAACAAAATTAACATTCATGTGTAAAACTGCTCAGTTACCAGGTGCAACAATTGGTGTAGTACCTGTTCAATACTTTGGTCGTGAATTAAAGTTTGCTGGCAACAGAACATTTGCCGATTGGACAATCACCGTTATTAATGACGAAGATTTTTCAGTTCGCAATGCTTTTGAAAGATGGATGAATGGTATTAATTCTCACAACCTTAATATCCGCAATCCAATTGCTTTAGCACCTTTAGGTTACACAGTTGATGGTGATGTTACACAGTTTGGTAAACAAGGTAACAATTTAAAGAAATATAAATTTGTAGGTTTATTCCCAACCGATATCACACCTATTGATGTTGATTGGGGTTCAAATGATGCAATTGAGGAGTTTTCTGTAACTCTCACCTATCAATGGTGGGAATCAGTAGCAGACGGTGTTGTGTAAGAAGAAAGGCTTCGGCCTTTCTTCAATTTTTTTAGGATGATTTTTAATGGCAATTAAACTCTTTGGCTTCACCCTAGGTAAACAAGACATTGTTCGGGCTCAATCACCTGAACAACCTTCTTTCGCACTTCCAAATGAAGCGATGGATGATGGTGCAGTTACCATCACATCTAACCCTTATTACGGCACTTATGTCGATTTAGAGGGTGCGGTTCGTAACGAACTCGAATTAATCACTCGTTATCGTGAAATGGCAAACCATCCTGAATTAGAGATGGCAATTGATGATATCGTCAATGAAGCAATTACACACGATGTTACAGGTCGAACAATCAACATTGTTTTAGATAAATTAAAACAACCAGAAACAGTTAAGAAAAAGATTAGTGAAGAATTTGAGACCGTTCTCAAAATGCTTAACTTTGGTAATCTTTCTGATGACCTTTTCAAAAGATGGTATATTGATGGAAGAATTTACTACCATGTTGTAGTAGATGAATCGAATCCAAAAGAAGGTATACAAGAACTTAGATATATTGACCCACGCAAGATTCGTAAAGTGCGTGAATTAGTAAAAGGTCGTGATCCAAAGACTGGTGCAAATATTATTCAGTCTATTGCAGAATACTATGTCTATTCAGATAAAGGTACGACCACTCAAACATATTCTGCAAGTGTAAATGCAGGTTTGAGAATTGCACCAGATTCAATTATCAATGTAAACTCTGGTTTAATGGATGCAAAAAATACATTCGTTATTTCGTATATACACAAAGCAATTAAACCACTTAATCAATTGCGTATGGTTGAAGATGCGGTAGTTATTTACCGACTATCAAGAGCACCAGAACGCCGTGTATTCTACATTGATGTTGGTAATTTACCAAAAGGTAAAGCCGAACAGTATCTTCGTGATGTGATGATTAAGTATAAGAATAAAGTTGTTTACGATTCTTCTACTGGAGAAATCCGTGATGACCGTAAACACATGTCAATGCTTGAAGATTTTTGGTTACCTCGCCGTGAAGGTGGTAAAGGTACAGAAATTACTACATTGCCCGCAGGTCAAAATCTTGGCGAATTAGAAGATGTAAAATACTTCCGTCAAAAACTTTTACAGTCTTTGAATGTACCAATCTCTCGTTTAGAACCACAACAAGGTGGTATGATTGGTCTTGGTAGAACAACTGAAGTTACCCGTGATGAAGTTAAATTTAATAAATTTATTATTCGTCTCCGTAACAAGTTTTCACAAATTTTTGACCATGCATTGGAAAAACAATGTGTTCTTAAAGGCATTTGTACCAGAGAAGAATGGGACCAATTTAAAGAAGATATCTATTACGATTATGTAAAAGATAATAACTTTACTGAATTGCGTGATGCAGAATTGTTGCAATCTCGTATTCAAACATTAACCACAGTTGACCCATATGTTGGTCGTTACTATTCTGCTGAATGGGTTCGTAGAAATATTCTTCAACAAACTAAAGAAGAAATTGCACAAATTGACCAACAGATTAAACAAGAAGAAGAAAACGGAACTGGCGGTCCAATACAACAACCAGGTCAAGCACCTGAGGTGAGTCCTGAACAATACCCACCTGAAGATAATACTGCCGATAACGGTGCTTCTGAATCACTTACTCCACAACTGGATGCAGATGTAGAAAAGTATTCAGCGATACTAAATAGGCGTTAAAGGAGATTAATATGGATGTTTCAAATTTTATTAATAGCGTTGCAACTGGAAATGCAATTGGAGCCAAAGAAAGTTTAAATGACCTTCTTTCCACCCGTGCATTTGAAGCACTTGATGCCAAAAAAACAGAACTTGCACAGTCTTTATTTACAGGTAAAGAAGTAGAAGTTCAGGATACCGAAGAAACTGAAACAGAAGCTGAATGATAAATTTACAAGAATTTAGACAACTTGTAGAAGAAGAAAAGTCGGACTATTCAAAGTTCGACATGTTAGTTCGTGCAGGTTTAGCTAATAAGGCACAACTTGCACGAATTCATCGCATTTTAGATAAGATGACCGAAGAGCGTCCTCAGTTTAATAATGCTGACAGAGAAATCATGCGTAATCTTTTTAATCGCATGATAGATATAATTAGCAACAATAAACAGATTTTTCAAAAAACTAGACAAGCGGTTCGTGAAGAAGATGAAAAACAAGTTGAGAGTATTCAACTTGATGAGGCATTAGATTTAAATAATGACCCACCATTTGTGCTTGTATTAAAGCGTAAGTCTATTCGTTTGTATCCTAACAATACAAAGATTGCACTTTACTACAATCAGAAATTAGACAAATATTTTTCAATACCTTATGGTGGTGGTATTGATGCGCCTGTTCAAGCAGAAGAAACGGAACTGGAAGAAGCTGTTATAGATAAACTCCATAAAATCGTTTCTGATAAACAGGCACAAACAGTTAAATTTGGAAATGGTCAAACTCGCAAGGTAGACCACTTCACTGCCTCTGCTATTACGCAAGTTCATAAAGCTTTAAATGATGATAACAAAAAGAAATTTGCAGATATGGTTCACAAATCACCTGCACATTTAGTTAAAGCATCTGACTTTGCATTTAGTAGAGCAAAATGAATTTAATAGATTTAATTATTACCGGTAAATTAGACGAAGCAAAACAATTTTGTTGTGACCGTCTAAAAGAAATTACAACAAAACGCTTAGAAGAAGCAAAGCGTTATGTTGTAGCCGACATGTTTGAAGAAGTGGAAGAACAACTTGATGAGAAAAGAAATCCAAATCTTATCAAGCAAGGTAGAATTACAAAAGTTCGCCGTAGAATTAGAAGAAACGCAAAAGGTCGTATTGTGGTTCAAAAGAATCGCAGACGCTCTGGTATTAAAGGTTATAGAATTTCAGGTAACACCGTAAAAAGAATACCTGCAACAGAAAGATTAAGAAAGGCTCGTTTATTAAAACGGTCTTGGAAAACAACTAGAAGAGCTAAATTACGCCGCACGATGTTGAAAAGAAAAATGTCAATGCGTAGGCGTGCATCAATGGGACTAAGATAAAATGCCATACGAAATTATTAACAACAAAAGAAGTAAATCGGTTATCCGTGTTGTCGGTAATACTGCAACGCCAATTAATTTATCAACACTATCAACTGGTAGTGACGAAACTATTACTAATGCTTCAATTACACATATATCTGCACAATCAGATGGTGCATGGAAAATATATCGTGGTAATAATGCTAATACTGCTCAAACAGCTGTTTTGGTGATAGATTTAACTGGTGGTGGTAATGTAGATTGGCCTTTGGCACAATATGACATTTCGATTGCAAATAATTCATCGTCAAACATTTTCGTAACAAATTCAGGTACAGGTGGCACTCTTTTATTGACAGTAAGTAAGACTGCCACATTTGACCCTGCATTAATAGGATTGTAAAATGAAACTTATTACCGAAACAATCGATAATGTAAAGTATCTTACCGAAGCAACAGAAAACGGTAAAAAGAAACTTTTCATTGAAGGAACTTTCCTTGTTGGCGAACAGGTCAACAAAAACAATCGCATGTATAAGATGGATACATTACGCCGAGAAGTTGGGCGTTATACAGAAGAATTCATCGATACAAACCGTGCTTTGGGTGAATTAGGACATCCAGATACGCCATCTATTAACCTTGAAAGAGTATCACATAAAATTGTGTCTCTCAAAGAAGATGGTAATTCATTTTACGGTAAAGCACTAATTCTTGAAACACCATACGGACAAATTGTAAAAAACTTTATCGATAACGATATTCAGGTTGGCGTTTCTTCAAGAGCTTTGGGTTCTTTAACTCAAACTAGAGAAGGATACAATTTGGTTCAAGATGACTTGCGCCTTGCGACTGCCGCAGACATTGTTGCGGATCCATCAGCACCGGGTGCCTTTGTTAACGGTATTATGGAAAACAAAGAATGGATGATGGTTGATGGAAAGTTTGTAGAAGCAGACCACGACCGTTTTAAAAAGACAATTCAGAGAGCTTCCAAAAGCCAAATAGAGGAAACTGCTCTAAAACTGTTCGAAAATTACCTCAGAAAACTTTAATTTTATAAATAAGAAATCATAAGGAGATTCCTAATGGCAACAAATAAACTCATGGAAGCCGCAGCAGACATTCTTGCAGGAAGCAAGAAATCAGCTCCAGCTATGCCACCAGAAAAATTAGCAGGTGCTGATGCAGTAGACCTAGGCGGTCCTACTCCTCAAAATAACAAGCCGGATGACGATTCTAACAAAATCGATGCAACTAAGGCCGCTAAGAGTGCAACTGCTCCAACAACAAAACCATCTGCTGCTTCAGCTGACAAGCAAGATGCCATGAAAAAAATGGCAGAAGAAGATGAGCAAAAAGATGAAGAAATCATTGCTGAAAAAATGCATGATGACGAAAAGAAAGAAATGATGAAGAAGAAAATGAAAGAAGATATTGATGCATTATTTTCTGACGATTCTACCATTTCTGAAGAATTCAAATCCAAAGCTGCTACAATTTTTGAAGCTCGTGTATTAGACCGTGTTCAACAAATTGAAGAAGAAGTTGAGACAAAATATGCCTCAATGCTCGAAGAAGCAGTTACAGAAATCAAAGCCGACTTAACTACTAAAGTAGATGACTACCTCAACTATGTTGTTGAGCAGTGGTTGGCAGATAACGAAATTGCAATTGAGTCCGGTCTCCGTGCTGAACTCACAGAAGATTTTATTGCAGGTCTACGCAATCTATTTGCAGAACATTACATCGATGTTCCAACTGAAAAAGTTGACTTGGTTGATGAACTTGCCGGTAAAGTTGAAGAACTTGAAGGTAAACTCAACGAAGAAATCGAGCGTGGTGTTGGTTTTGCAAAAGCACTTGTAGAGTCCCGCAAGAATGATATTACCCGTGAAGTATGTGATGGTCTCACAACAACTCAAATCGAAAAAATCAAATCACTCGCAGAGAGTGTAGAATTCTCCACAGAGGACGAATACAAAAATAAGATTGAGACAATTCGTGAGAACTATTTTCCATCTGGTGTTAAAAAAGCAGATGAAAGAGACTTACACGAACAGGTAGAAGATACTGATGCTAAGAAGGTTGATATTAACGACCCTCTAGTTGCAATGGTATCACAAGCAATTTCAAAAACAAAAATTTAATTAAACTCTAAGGAGAATCTCAATGTATTTGTCCGAACAATTACAAAAAAAATGGGAAGGCGTTCTGGATCATCCAGAATTAGCACCTATTAAAGACCCATATAAGAAAGCTGTAACTGCTGTTATTCTTGAGAACCAAGCTCAAGAAATGCAAAAGGCTGCAGGTATTCTTACAGAAGCCGGTCCAACAAACTCAATGACCAACACAGTCGCCTCTGGCGGTTTTGGTGGTTCTGCATCATCACCTGTTGCAGGTTTTGATCCAATCTTAATCTCTCTAGTTCGCCGTTCATTGCCTAACCTTATCGCTTATGATATCGCAGGCGTTCAACCAATGACAGGTCCAACTGGTTTGATTTTTGCAATGCGTTCACGCTATGCAACACAACTTGGCACAGAAGCATTCTATGACGAAGCAAATGCAGGCTTCTCTGGTGGCGCTACTGCTGCGGTTCCTTCAATTTCATTGCAGTCTGATACAGCTGCTTCAGGTAATGTTTTCGCTAACACATTGTTTGCATCATTACCAAACACAATGACTACTGGTCGTAGTGAAGCTTTAGGTGACGGTTCTAATGTGTTCCAAGAAATGGCATTCTCTATTGAGAAAGTTACTGTAACTGCTCGTAGCCGTGCATTGAAAGCAGAATACTCAATGGAACTTGCACAAGACTTGAAAGCAGTTCATGGTCTTGACGCTGAAACAGAATTAGCAAACATTCTCTCATCTGAGATTCTTGCTGAAATTAACCGTGAAGTTATTCGCACAATCTACGCAACCGCAAAAAGTGGCGCACAAGTAGGTACAACTAAGGCTGGCACATTCGACTTAGACACCGACTCAAATGGTCGTTGGATGGTTGAAAAAGTTAAAGGCCTTGCGTTCCAAATCGAGCGTGAAGCTAATACAATTGCCAAAACAACTCGTAGAGGTAAAGGTAACATTATGATTTGCTCAAGCGATGTTGCATCTGCACTCGCTATGGCAGGCATTCTTGATTACAACTCTGCTCTCGCATCAAATGTTTCATTGACAGTTGATGACACAGGTAACACATTTGCAGGTACATTGTTTGGTCGTATCAAGGTCTATATTGACCCATACTTCCCAACATCATCTACATCTGAGTTCGCTGTTGTTGGTTATAAGGGTTCTAATGCTTATGACGCTGGCTTGTTCTACTGCCCATATGTTCCTTTACAAATGGTTCGTGCAGTTGACACAGGTACCTTCCAACCAAAAATTGGTTTCAAGACACGCTATGGTCTCGTTGCCAACCCATTTGCAGAAGGTACAACAGTTGGTTCTGGAACAATCAATGTAAACTCCAATGTTTACTACCGTGCGTTCAAGATTTCCAACTTGATGTAATCTATAAAGTCTCGTTAATAATAATAACGATAAGAGACTATCTTAAAAGACCCACCTTAAAAAGTGGGTCTTTTTTTTCGCATAAATAAAGATATGACAGCACTCGACAGAAATCCAACAAATCAAAATTTTTTACAACCTAATAAGTTTTCGTTAAACTTTAGTAGGTTGCCAAATATGCAATTTTTTTGCCAGTCTGTATCTGTGCCAGGCATTTCTTTGTCTGAAATTCCACAAAATACTCCATTTGTTGACTTGTATATACCTGGTGAAAAAGCAATTTATGATTTATTGAATGTTACTTTTTTTGTTGATGAAGAATTGACTGCATGGAGAGAAATACACGATTGGATTCGTGCAATGACTTTCCCAACTGACTTTGCAGAATACAGAAACTTGGGTAATTTAAATAAAGTTTCTGGCATGAGAACATCTTTGAAACCACAATACTCTGATGCATCAATTACCATTTTATCATCCGCAAACAAACCTCATTACAGGTTTAAATTTTACGATGTGTTCCCTACAACACTATCTACATTTATTATGGCAGCGTCTGATAGTCCCGACAGTCAAATTACGGCAGACGGAACATTCAGGTACAGTTACTACGATATAGAAAAACTTATCTAAAAACGCTTGACAATCACCGTCAATTAGTGTATTCTCCTCTAAAGGAGGTTTTTATTATGAGCAAATTAGACGAACTATTGGAAGAATGGCGTAAAGACGCCGACATTGACCGAACCGAACCTGGTAAGGCACTTCTCGATATTCCCAAATTACACAGTAAGTATTTGAACATACTTAGCCGACACCGTTTGCTTTCCAAAGAAGCGGAGTTTAAGTATAACAAAATGAAAAAGATTAAATGGGAATATTACACAGGTAAATTAGATGATGATGATTTGAAAAAATATGAATGGGATCCTTTTCCATATGTTCTCAAATCAGACCTCTCTACATATATGGAGAGTGATGAAGATTTAAACAAATACTCTGCACAAAAAATTATGCATGATGAGATTGTTGAAGTTTGCACCGCCATATTAAAAGAACTAAACAGTCGCACATTTCAATTGCGTGACTTCATAGCATGGGAAAGATTTATTCAAGGTGTCTGATATTATTCTCCACAAAAAGAATGAAGCATTTATTCAGTTTGAGTGTGATAAAGGTACTGCACAAGAACTGAGTGACTACTTTACTTTTTATGTTCCTGGTTATCAATTTACACCTGCATACAAATCTCGTATGTGGGATGGAAAAATAAGATTAGCCGACCTTCGGTCGTTTACAATCTACCATGGACTTGTTCCTTACATTGAAAAGTTTTGTAAAGAAAGAGATTATGTATTAGAAATCGATTCGGATATCTCAACTACTGAAAACTATTCGGTGGTAGAAGCAAAACAACTTATTGATACTTTAAATTTACCACATGAAGTTAGGGACTATCAATTAAAGTCCTTTATTCATGCAATACGCAACAAGCGTATTTTACTACTGTCACCAACGGCTAGTGGCAAAAGTTTAATTTTATACCTTATTGTTTGTTATTTACAACAAGAACATAAAAGAGGATTGTTAATTGTTCCCACAACCTCACTTGTCGAACAGATGTATAGTGACTTTGAATCGTATGGATATGATTCAGAAGAATATTGTCACCGCCAATATGCAGGTAAAGAAAAACATACAAACAAGTTTCTTACCATCACTACATGGCAATCAATCTATAAAAACGACAAAGAATACTTTGAACAATTTGACTTTGTTCTTGGTGATGAAGCACACCAGTTTAAGGCCAAATCGTTGACAACTATTCTTTCAGGTTGCACTAACGCTAAATATAGAATAGGAACAACAGGTACTTTAGATGGTACACAAACACATCGCCTTGTATTAGAAGGTTTATTTGGACCTGTTTATAAAGCAACATCTACATCCGAACTCATTGAGAAAGGACAACTTGCTGAATTTAAGATTAAATGTCTGATATTAAAATATTCAGAAGCAACTTGCAAGATGGCAAAAGATTGGGACTATAACACAGAAATAGATTATATTGTCCAAAACAAAAATAGAAACGATTTCATTCGTAACTTATCATTGTCTTTAGAAGGCAACTCTCTTATATTATTTCAATTCGTTGAAAAACATGGAAAAAATTTATATGCAAATATTAAAGAACACGCAAAAAATAGGCATGTATTTTTTGTATTTGGTGGCACCGATGTTGAGATTCGTGAATCAGTTCGGTCAATTACTGAAAAAGAAACAGATGCAATCATTGTTGCTTCTTACGGCACTTTTAGCACTGGTGTTAATATCCGTAACCTTCACAATATCATATTTGCCAGTCCATCCAAATCCCGCATCCGTAATCTTCAGTCAATAGGTCGTGGACTTCGTATAGGTGAAAATAAAACAGAGGCAACACTATTTGATATTGTTGATGACTTCCGTGTAGGCAAATTTGCCAATTACACATTGAAACATTTCATCGAGCGTGTTAAAATATACGATGAAGAAAAGTTTAATTACAAGTTTTACAACATAGAAATAAAAAATGGAACTAACTCCTAATAACAATATAAAAATAGTAAGACTTCAAAGTGGTGAAGATATTATGGCAGATATCATTGAAGATGAAGAAAATGATACCATCTTTTTAGATAACCCAATGCATATTATCTTTAAAAGAATACCTACAGGTCAAACTGTGATGATGATGATGCCTTGGTTGCCAATTGAAGTTATCAAAGAGAATAGTGCAATTCTTTATTCTTCAGACATACTTACAATTATTGAACCTAAAGAAGATTTAGTTGACTATTATGGTACAGTTGTGATTGAGGCACAACAAAGAATGGAAGAAAAAAGAGACTTCTCGAATGAAGAAGAAGATGATTATGATGAGGAAGAAATAGATGAAGAAGAATTATTTGAAGTGCTTAAGGAAAAAAAGAAGCACAAATTACATTAATTTTCAAAAGGGACACCGAGATGATACACTTTGTCAAGCTCTTTGTCAACAGTTAAACAGGTAAATATTATGGCTAAAACAACTAAACACTATGTAAACAACGCAGACTTTTTGTCGGCTTTAATTGATTATCGTGACAAATGTGCGATTGCTAAAAAAGATGGCAAAGAAGATCCTCAGATTCCAAACTACATTGGAGAGTGTTTCTATAAAATTGCTGACCATCTATCACGCAAACCTAACTTCATATCATATTCTTTCCGTGATGAAATGATTTCAGATGGTATTGAAAATTGCCTAATGTATTTCCGTAATTTTGATCCTGACAAATCAAAGAACCCATTTGCCTATTTCACACAGATTATTTACTATGCTTTTTTACGCCGTATTATGAAAGAGAAGAAACAACTCTATGTCAAATACAAGGCAACAGAACAGTTTGGTATTCTTGATGAACATGAAATGTTTGAAGATGAAAATGGAAATATGAGGCAGTTTGAATTGTATGATAACATTTCCGAGTTTATTTTTAACTTTGAAGAAAACAAACGCAAGAAGAAAGAAGGCAAAACTAAAGGCCTAGAAAAATTTATGGAAGAAGAATTACCTGAATAACTATTGACAACCTCTCAAAAAGGCGATATAATGGATAGATTAAAAATTGAGCATCATATAAAACATCTCCAAGAAATGCACGATGGTTTAGATAAAGATATTAAAGAAGAAGAAAAACATTATGGTAACGATGCATTAGTTACCTTTCTCAAAAAGAAAAAACTTAAACTCAAGGATGAAATAGAAGGTTTCAAAAGCCAATTAATATGAAATTATGCATTTTGGGTGACACTCACTTCGGTGCTCGAGGTGATTCTTTAGATTTTCACAAATACTTCCAAAAATTTTATGATGAAGTATTTTTTCCATACCTAATTGAAAATGATATTAAGGTAGTCTTTCAGATGGGCGACTTGTTCGACCGCCGAAAGTTTATCAATTTCAATTCTCTTTACCTGTCTCGCAAATACTTTTTTGAAAAGTGTGAACGATTAGGTATTCAATTACATACTTTAATTGGCAATCACGATGTTGCCTATAAGAACACACTTGAAGTAAACTCACCCTCTCTATTATTAAATGAGTATAGTAATATTGAAATCTATGAAGAATTTGATACCGTAGAATTTGATGGTGTATCAATCGATGTTGTGCCTTGGATTTGTGATGATAATGTAGATGATATATTTAACCGAATGAAAGAATCTAAGGCACAAATTTGTTTTGGTCACTTTGAGATTGCCGGTTTTGAAATGGATAGAGGCAATGTTTGTGAAAGTGGTATTGACAAACAATCATTATCCAAGTATGATGTAGTGTTAACAGGACACTTTCATCACAAATCAACAGATGGTAATATTACCTATGTTGGCACTCCCTATGAAATGACATGGGCAGATTGGAATGACCCAAAAGGTTTTCATATCTTTGATACTGAAACCCGTGAAATGAATTTTGTGAAAAACACCTTTTCAATGTTTCACAAAATTACATATGATGATGGTAAAACAACCTTTGAAGATTGGAAAGAATATGATTTTTCAAAACTCAAAGAGTGTTATGTTAAAGTTGTTGTATTGAATAAACAAAATCCATTCTTGTTCGACCATGTGATAGACAGTCTTTATAAAGCAGGTGTTTCCGATTTATCGATTGTTGAAGATTTTACAGATGTGAATGTTGATTTAGACCAAGACATTATTGACCAAGCAGAAGATACTATAACTATACTTTCTAAGTATATTGACAATTTAACACTTGATGTTGAACCTGAAAAACTTAAAACATTAATGCGTGAACTTTATGTTGAAGCATTGAATACAGAAGTGGCTGAATGATACTATTTCGATATGTTCGTTGGAAAAATTTACTAAGCACCGGAAATTACTTTACAGAAATCAATCTGTCAGGTAACACTAATACATTAGTTGTAGGTGAAAACGGTTCAGGAAAAAGCACGATGCTCGATGCGTTGTGCTTTGCTCTATTTGGCAAACCATTCCGTGATATTAATAAACCTCAATTATTAAATTCGATTAACAATAAAGATTGTGTCGTTGAGGTTGAATTTGATACTGGCAATAAAGCATATAAAATCATTCGTGGTATCAAACCAAATGTATTTGAAATTTATTGCAATGGTGAACTTGTCAATCAAGATGCCGCCGTAAGAGACTACCAAGAATACCTTGAGAAGTTTATTCTCAAACTCAATTACAAATCTTTTACACAGATTGTTATTCTTGGTTCTGCATCATTTACTCCTTTCATGCAACTCAAATCGGGAGACCGCAGAGAGATTATCGAGGACTTACTTGATATTCAAATCTTCTCTACAATGAATGGTTTGGTTAAAGACAGACTGAGTAACAATAAAGATTTGATGGTTAACAAAAAATCTGAAATTGAACTGACACAACAGAAACACGACCTAAAGAAACAATTCATTGAGAATCAAAAGACAGACAATGATGTAAAGGTGGCAGAGTATGCTCAAGAGATACAAAGTAATCAGAGTGTGGTACAAACCTTACATGATGAAATTAGTGGACTTACACAAGATGTATCGAACCTCACCGAACAAGTCACTAGTAAGACTGAAATTGAGGATAAGGTCAAGAAACTTGGAAAACTTGAATCGCAAATTGAAAGCAACTTATCCAAATTTCGAAAAGATATACATTTCTTTGAATCAAATGATAGTTGTCCAACCTGTAGGCAAGCCATTGCCATGGAGTTTAAAGAAACGGAACTTACCGGTCTCTCCGACAAGGTACAGAAATGTAAGCATGGTCTCAGCGAGCTTGAACAAAAGTTAATTGATGAACAGAATAAACTGAATTCAATTGCAGAGATTCAAAAACAGATTCAAACAAAACAGATTGATATTGCAACCAAGAACACAACCATTACAGAAACTAATAAGTTGATTGCAAGGTTGCAAAAACAAATTGATGAATTGAAATCTAAGTCTGATGCTTCTGATAAAGAAGAACAAGAATTAAAGTTATTAAACGATACATTAAGTGAGTTAAAGAGTAATTTAAGAGCGCTTATAGATGACAAGACATACCTTGAAGTTGCGGGTAACTTGTTGAAAGATTCTGGTATTAAAACCAAGATTGTTAAACAGTATCTACCTGTTATCAATAAATTGGTGAACAAATATTTGGCATCATTAGATTTCTTTGTAAACTTTAACCTAGACGAATCATTTAAAGAAACAATCAAATCTCGTCACCGTGATGAATTCACATACAATAACTTTTCTGAAGGCGAGAAACAAAGAATTGATATGGCATTGATGCTGACTTGGCGTGCTGTTGCTAAGTTAAAGAATTCATCAAACACAAACTTATTAATTTTGGATGAAACATTTGATTCTTCACTAGATGCCAATGGCACAGAAGAACTAATGAAAATCCTACATATGTTAGAAGGTGTAAACCTATTTGTAATTTCACACAAAGGTGATATACTGCAAGATAAATTTGCAAATGTTATTCGATTTGTGAAAGAGAAAAACTTTTCAAGGATAATGAAATGAGTGAAACATTAATAATTGATACAGGTGCGGCAATTGGAATGCCGGCACAACAAGTTAGAGTAGAACCTTTACCTTTGTATGATGAAAATCATCCAATGTTGAAAGTTCAAATACCTGAATACAAATTTGATTTGCCAAATCCACTAATGGAAATGTTAGTGAAAAGATTGAAGATGACAATGAAACTATATGGCGGTATCGGTCTATCTGCCAATCAATGCGGAGTATTTGAAAGAGTATTTGTTATTGGTACAGACCACTTTCAAATTGCATGTATCAATCCACGAATTATAGGGCAAGCACCATCAACAATTAAAGCAGAAGAAGGTTGCCTCTCTTTTCCAGGCCTTCATGTTAAACTAGACAGACCAGATTGGGTCGAAGTGGAGTTTACAAATGAAATGGGTGAATTAAAACAAATGAGACTTGAAGGTATAACTGCTAGATGTTTTCAACATGAACTTGACCACATGAATGGCATTCGTATGATTGACCATATTGGTCCTGTAGCATTACAAATGGCAAGAAAAAAACAAGATAAGATTATTAAAAAAATTGTTCGCAATAAGAAAAAATGAAACTAACAATTACACGCCTCAGAAGCGGAACAAATTACAAACAACCACTCCATGATATTATGGATTCCTTTTATGAGTTATACAAAGAGTATATCTCTAAGAATTCACAGCACACTTATGGAGTTTGTAACTTTGGTTGGAATGCAGCCAATCGTAAGAAGTTAGATGATATACTTGATGCAGATGTTGTAATTATTCCTAGTGAAAATGAATTTTTTCAACACATTAAGGGGTATGTTGACCCAAGACACAAAGAAAGGTCGGATGAATTCATACATCAAATTGGTGAACTTCTGGCAAATAAACATGTCATTCTAATGCGTAGCGACCGTGCCGATAATGAAGAACTCTATCGCACAAGAACTTTCAAAGACCAAACAATTGGCAAGTTTTCAATTTTTGATGAGATGGATATACCTGGTGGTTTACACGGCATGAAATACCATTTCATTAAAGAGAATATGCCGATGCGTTTGTTTGATGACTGGGATAGGCAATATCATTTCATTTATTGGGGTTGCGATAAACGAAAATTAATTGATAACATTGAATCTGGTGATGAAAGACACCTGGTATTTAAACAAATAAAAAAAGAATCAAAGATAAGGGCATACTTTATTGGCAAATATAATTCAATTGTGCCCAACAAAAAGATAGATTCAATGTATAATCTGTTAGATGATTTAACTGGTGCGAAATCAACTCTCTGCTTTAATTGGTTGGATCCTGCCGCAACAACAAGTAGATATCACGAAGCCATTGCTTGCGGTATTCTACCATTTGTTTGGAAGAATTATGACTGTAATAATACTCTAGTTGCTGACCAATGGCAGAGAGTTGATTCAGTTGAAGAACTGTATGAAAAAATGCAAGATGTAGATAAGATGTTTCCTGCAATTGAAGATTATTATGTGCGTAATACAATGAAACCCAAATCATGGTACTACGAAAAATTTGAAAATAGAATGAATGAGATATTGAATGGCATATAGTTTTGATCCAAAAGATGATGTAGAATCCCAATGGCAGAAGTGGTCTGATTCTGGTATTCAATTTACTGATGTTGACTTTGAACAATTAAAAGAACGGACAATCAATGAATTGACCTATGTGTCTGCCATGGATGTTCGTGAATACACACTCTTTCAAAAATGGTGTGAAGTGCAAGAAAAATATCCTACTGTTACAGTCAATGATTTATGGGAAGGTGAAAAGAAAGTTCTTGCAGATGAAAAACAACGCCGTGCAATTGCAGAAGTTAAATCAAACTTTTGGATTCAAAAAGACCCTGATGACTATCTTAAATTACAACCTGAATTAGTATATACAAACAAAGAAGAAGATTTGCCTGAATTGTGGAATACAATAAGAACATTTTCATCCACAATGAAAAACAATTCAAACATTGGCAGAAACCTCAATTTTGTTGTGAGAGATAAACCCACTAAGAAGTATCTTGGTGTTGTTTGTATTAGTTCTGACTTTCTTGATTTGACACCGAGAGATAACTTTATTGGTTGGTCAAGAGAAATCAAAACACAAGGTGCAATGATTAATCATACTGCAATCGGTTCTACAATTGTGCCATTACAACCACTTGGTTTTAATTATGTTGGCGGCAAATTACTTGCACTATTATGTTTATCCGATCCTGTGCAAGAATTGTGGGAAAAATTATATGGTGATAAACTTGTCTCTGTAACGACCACATCACTTTATGGTAAAACTAAGGCAGGCGGTCTATCACAATATGACAACCTTGATTATTGGCAACCTATGGGATTCACCTCTGGTTCTGTATCATTTGAACCATTGAGAGATACCCGTTATTTAATTAGAGAATGGTTAAAGAAGAATCACACAAGAAAATATTTCGAATGGTATGTCGCAAAGAAACCATCAGGTCAACCCCATAAGAGAGACCACAAGAATCGGTCATTGAACTTTGCATATTCTCAGTTGAATATTCCAAAAGAATTGATTCGTAGTGAACATGCTCGTGGCATTTATTACACACCACTCTATGATAAGAGTTGTGAATTCTTACGAAAAGAATGTGAAGTAAAAGATTTAACAAAGTCATTTGATACAAGTGTAGAACATTTGGTTGATATATGGAAACAGAAACATGCCAAACCTCGTATCAAACAACTTGCCAAAAAGAATAATGTATCTACCGAATCATTGTTCTATGATGACCTTATCTACCTAACTTGGGAAGAAACTAAGGCAAAGTATCTACCACAAGTCGGCAGATAATGAAAAATCACTTGACAATTGACTACATATAAGATAGAATGTCCTTAATGCGGTGAGTCCGAGACAACCTACCCCCGTAGGCAGACAGGTTTAACTCCTGTTAACCGCTCCAAATACTTGTTCCTATTGACTTCCAGACTGTTGTTTTTATGCAACACAGCTGGTTGACAATTGAGAATACCCGTGATATAATATAGTGTATAGTGACAAAAGGACATTACATGCTATTTACTGCTGAACAAAAATCTCAACTTGCCAAACTAATGGCAACCGAGAATCTTACGGTTGAACATCAAAAGATTCAAACCGCACGATTCGACCCACAGAATCGTATCCTATATCTCCCAATCTGGCAAAATATGACTGGCGCTCTTTATGACCTGCTTTGCGGTCATGAGGTCGGCCATGCACTTTATACACCTGCTTCAGGTTGGCATGATGCCGTTGTTGATGAATCAAAAGGTAAAGGATATAAATCTTTTCTCAATGTGGTCGAAGATGCTCGTATTGAGAAAAAAGTAAAACGCAAATACCCTGGTCTCACAAAACAATTCAAAGATGCTTATACTGAATTAATAAAGAGAGACTTTTTCGGTTTGCGTAACCGTGATATTAATACAATGGCATTTATTGAGAGATTGAATCTTTACACCAAATCTCAATATACCATGCCTATTGAATTCTCTGCTCAAGAGGAAATTCTAGTTAAAAAAGTCCAAGCGTGTGAAACTTGGGAAGATGTTGTTCGTGTTACCAATGAAGTGTATGCTTATTCTAAAGATGAACAATATGAAATGATGTTGCAAGATTTTCAATCATTCAATTATTCTGATGAATATGGTGATAATGATTATGATTACGATTATGATACCGATGGTGATGATTATGACGGTGATGAATTCAATGAAGATTCTTCCGTAAAATCAAAGTCTGGTGATTCTGGTGAAGAATCAGAAGAATCGAATGATGGTAATGATGGCGATGGCAATGGTGAGAAAACCGATAAACAATCCAAATCTAATTCTAATTCGGAATCTGATTCTGATGGCGGTGAATCAACCGAAGATTCTAAATCTGAAGGTAGTGATTCGTATAATCGTTACAAAGATTCTGAACCTGCAACCCGTGATATGTTTAACCCAATATGCGAGACTGACCAAAACTATCGTGCCAATGAAGTTTTGCTTTTGGATGAAAAATGCAAAGAGTATTTGTATCTAACATTCCCAAAACCAATTCTTTCAAACATTGTTACACCTGCCAAACGGGTGCAAGAATTGTTGACCAAACACTATCAGTATGAGGTTACTAATCGTTATCTCACAAATGAGAAAATTAAATCGTGGGTAAACGATTTCAAAAACAAGAATGACCGTTACATTGGTCTACTTGCCAAAGAATTTGAAATGCGTAAAGCTGCCAAAGCTTTCAGTAAGTCCAGATTGTCTGATACTGGTGATATTGATATTAACAAATTGGCATCATATAAATTTGATGATAACATCTTCCGTAAAGTGATGTTGACACCAAAAGGCAAGAATCACGGTTTGGTTCTATTGCTTGACAAGTCTGGTTCTATGTCAAACAATATGGCAGGTTCAAT
>Ga0208231_1000072_pt1 | contig 29807 bp, 27 predicted proteins | sample LakMenEpi15Jun12_FD_150702 | JGI IMG/M metagenome (GOLD analysis project Ga0208231, IMG submission 150702) | Freshwater microbial communities from Lake Mendota, WI - 15JUN2012 deep hole epilimnion (SPAdes) | ecosystem: Environmental > Aquatic > Freshwater > Lentic | place: Lake Mendota, Madison...
ATTTGTTTAAAAGCGAAAATATGACTTAAAGTGATAGCTTTGTGAGGATTAGGGATATCATGAAAAAGAGATAAATCAAATGTATCTAATTCATCTCTAATTAAAAGACAAAAACTATTTTGTCTTTTTTTTATTTATTATTTAAGGATTTGATAAATAATAATCTACATCAGTTTTAGTTGGATTTTCAGAAGACTTATTATCTTCTACATCATATAACTTTTGTGGATTAACAGTAGTATCTATCAAACTTTTATTACCTTCACTATGATAAAATGTACTTTCAATATTATAAAGTATTTTAAAAGTTGGACATTCTATGATAGATGGTTTATATAAATAGTTGTAACATTCCGAATATTTATTGTTAATAACTGATGACATTTATTATTATAAATGAATACAATAAATAATCAGTTTTTAATTATTTTTTATATTTATAACACAAATATTAATAATATTTCTATAAATTTGTAATTATAATTAAATATAGCTTAAAATAAGTTAAACAATTCAATATTATATATAAAGTAAGAATTATGAATATTACACCGACCGAAAAGAAATATAAGTATAAAAAATGTTATAAATATAATAAATGATAAAATTTTATAAATTTGCTAATGAAGAAGATATAATAACATATAAAGATAAATTAGTTTTTTCAAAAGAAACAGGTTTAAGTAAAACTACTTCTCTATTAAAAAATGAATATGAAATAATAAACTTAAAAAACCATACTAATATAGATTGTGTAAATAATACAGATATAACAAATATTGAGTTACTTGATATTATAAAAAAATTTGATATAAAAGGTAAAATAATTTTAATACAAAATGATTATAAAAATTCAAAAAAAATACCATTGGTAGATCAATGTTTTCAACAAGATGATATAATATTAACAGATACTGCTGGATTAGATCATATTATGAATATGAATTATATAAATACAGATACTGGTGCGGGCGCATTATCTGAAAAAATATATATTAAAATTAGTAGCCATAATACTATAAAAAATACAATAAAAGATGATGATATATTTAAAGATTTTAAAGATAAAAAATTTGATATAAAATTATTTGATACATATTATGATAAATATTTAACGTATAATAATAAATCATTACAACAATATGCTGTATTTAAATCATATAAAAATTCTACTGATAATATAATATTAAATATTATACATTCTATAGGCCCAATATTTGATAATAGATCTAATATTGGTAAAACCTCTATAAATGAAATAAAAAATTTACAAGATATAAATAAAACTAAAAATATATATAAATTATTTTATGCGGTTTATAGAAGTATATATGTAGTATTTAATAAAGAATATAAAAAAAATAATAAATTAAAATTATACATGGTTCCTTATTCAATTGGATTATTTTCTGGAGACGATCCTAAAAATAAAAGTATTATATTATATACTATTTTTAAAGTATTAGTAGATTTATATGATGAAGAATTTCATGATAAAGGTTTTATTCCTTATTTATTTATAGAACCTGATTATAAGAATTTAATACATAAAATTATTATAAATCCTAAAATAGAAGAGTAACTAAATATTTAATGAAAAAAGAATGTGGACCAGATAAAATATTAAATAAAGAAACAAATCGATGTGTATTAAAAACAGGAAAAATAGGAAAAAAAATATTAGGAATAAAAGAAAAAGAATGTGGACCAGAAAAAATATTAAATAAAGAAACAAATCGCTGTGTATCAAAAACAGGAAAAATTGGAAAGAAAATATTAGAAAAAAAATCACCAAAAATATCACCAATATTATCATCTAATTCAAGTTTTAATATAAATATAAAGAATGAAAATGCTAGTTGTTATTTAGATAGTTTATTAGTAGCATTATTTCATTTTAAAAATAAAGATATATATAATATGTTTTTTAAAACTACTCCTAATTATTTTAATAATAATAATTTAAAAAAAACAGGAGAAACTATTCAAAATGAATTAAAAAATATATATAATTATATACGATATGATAAAGATGCTACTACTAAATATTGTTCATTATTTAGACAATTATTAGAAAAATATTATAATACACTTATATCATTAGATAAAACAAAACAGATTTTTTTTACACCATCAAAAAATTCTAAAAGTGATTCTTCAAAAATATCAGAAGAAAAAGATAATTGGTTAAATAAACAAATAGATGTATTAGAATTATTATCATTTTTAGGATTAATATTTAATTTTAGTAATGCTATAACATATAATAAGATATTAGAAGGATCAAATTTATATTATTCTAATTTTATTTTACAATTATCATTATCTGATTATTTAAATAAAAAAACAATAGATCTTAATAATTATTATCCTATTAAAAAAGAAAAATATGAATTTGATAATGACAATTTATTTATAACTTCTAATGGTAAAAAAATTAAATATTATGAAAAAATAACTGAAGTTTTAAAATCATCTTCATTTATATTTATAGCATTATATAGAAATGATGTACAAGGAAATAAATTATATACCAAAATAGAATTTCCTATGAAAATAAAATTAAAAGAAAATTCACAAGATTTATATATAAAATCATTAATAATTCATAAAGGTAGTAGTAAATTTGGACATTATACAGCATTATTATATAAAAATGATGAATGGTATGAATATGACGATATGAGTGGTGTTAAAAAAATTAATCTTAATAAAAAAGAATGGTCAGAATATAAAAAAAATATAGTAGGATTGGTATATTCATATTAATTATAATTTATATAATAGAATGATAAGAATAAAAAAACAAAAAGGTGGTACTTTAGATGAAACACGGTGTGGTAAAAGAGATGATTCTAAGCATGATAAAAATCTAAGAGAATTATTTAATAAAATAAGAAAGAAATGGATTGAGAATAAAAAAAAAAGTGTATCATGGATATCTAATAATGATGGATTATTCTTAAATCCTGAAAAAGAATATAATGAAGTTTATGAAAAATCTAATGATCCAAAATGTACAGATTTAGATAATCATATTCATTTGTATAATATAGAAGAAAAATTAAAAGATAAAAAATATAATTTAAAATTATTTTTGTCAATAAAAATTAATGGTATTCATATAAATCCTATTAGTAAAAAAACATATAAAAAATCAGATAGTAATCAAAATTTTATAATAGAATATAATATATTATTATGTGATGATAAACAATCATTTAATATTGATAATATAGGAAAAATAATATGTGATGAATTATTAAAAAATTATAATTTAGCAAAAGAGCTAAAATAATAATATTATAATTAATATAGAATATGTTTTTAAAAAAAAATTAAATAAAGGAGGTGGTTTAAACAATTGTGGAATAGCATCACATGATTTATTTGAATCTAGATTATTTATACCAATATTAGAAGAATGGTATAGAGTTACTAATAAAAGTATATCATGGGTAGATACCCAAAAAGGATATTTTTTAAATCCCACAATAAATTATGATCCTACTTATAATGGTACAAATGATATAAAATGTACACATTTTACAACACATATTCATTTAATTAGATGTTCATATGGAATTAATTCTAAAGAAAAGAAAGGATATATAGTAATACATTATACTGTAAAAATTAGAAATTACAATATTACAAATAATGATCATAAAGATAGATTTATAATATTACCTAATATGTTTACTTCATCAACTAAAAAGACTGCTTATAAAGATCATTATATAATTTTTAATTTTGATTTACCATCAATAAATTTATCAAAAAAACAAAGTGAAATTTTTATATATGATAAATATTTAAGTTATGCTAATGCTATTGTATTAGAATTACAAAAAGATTTTAATGAATGTAATGATACATATAAACATCATATAAAAATGAATGGTCCTATACCAAAAATTTCTATAATAAAAAGAGAATCTCCTCATAGTATAAGAAATAAAAAAATAAGTTCAAAAGAACAATCTAGTAGAAGTAGATATAAATAAAAATTTAATAAAAAACCAGAAGATTATATAAAAGAATTATTTTATTAACTTCATAATATTATAAAAATCAAAAAAAAGTATTAATGATATAATAACAAAATTATATGAATTTAATAATAAAATAGATAAACCATTAACAAGAAAAACTAAAATAATTACTATGATTATTTTTTTATTTAAATAATAAAATGAATTTATTTTTTAAATATTTAATGTTGTAAAAAAATGATTTTAATATTATTAATTTTGAATAATATAAAATGGATAATATTGTAGATATAGAAGATATAGCAATTAAAAATGAATTTATAAAAAATAAGGATAATTTTAATACAACTGAATTTATAAATATAATTAAAACAAAATATAAATATAATTGTAAAAAAATAGATCTTATTAAAATTTATAATGAATTAAAATTAGATGATATTGATTTAAAGAAAAAAATTATAAAAAAAATTCAAAAATCACAATCAGGAATCATTAGTATTACAGTATTAACATCAGGTACGCCTGAATATACAAATAAAGATGGTGTAAGAGTAAAAGGTACATTTAGTTGTCTACATAATTGTTCATTTTGTCCAAATGAAAAACCTTCTGCTGATAATAACTGGACACAACAACCAAAAAGTTATTTATATACAGAACCGGCTGTATTAAGAGCAAATCATAATAATTTTGATCCAATACTACAGATGAATTCTCGTATAGCATCATTATTAAAAATGGGTCATAATGTAGATAAAATAGAATTATTGGTATTAGGTGGAACTTGGAGTGAATATCCTAAAGAATATCAAGAAGAATTTATTACATCATTATATTATGCTGCGAATATTTATTATGATATTGAAAAAAGAGCTATAAAAAGTTTAGAAGAGGAAATAACAGAGAATGAGAATGCTATAATTCATATAATTGGTCTTACTTTAGAAATGAGAAGTGATAGTATAAGTATGAATGAAATTAAAAGATTAAGAAGATTTAATTGTACAAGAGTTCAATTAGGAGTTCAACATACAGATAATGAGATATTAAGATTAAATAATAGGGGTGAAACTATAGAAAAAACTATAAAAGCTATTAAATTATTAAAAAATAATTGTTATAAGATTGATGTTCATTTAATGTTAAATTTATATGGAAGTTCGCCAGAAAAAGATAGAGAAATGTTAAATAATATATTAGAATTAGAAGAATTACAAATAGATCAATTAAAAATATATCCTTGTGCTATAGTACCATTTACTAAAATAAAAGAATTATATGAAGAAGGAATATATAAACCATATGATGATAATTATTTATTTGAAATAATTAAAGAATTTAAAATAAAAATTAAAAAATATATTAGAATTAATAGAATTATTAGAGATATATCAGGTCATTATATTATAGCTGGATATAAAAAACAATTTACAAATATGAGACAACTTTTAAAAGAAGATATGATTAAAAATAATTGGAATTGTAATTGTATTAGATGTAGAGAAATAAAAAATAATAATATTAATCACGATAATACAGTATTTGAAATAATTACATATAATGCGAGTGGAGGATTAGAATATTTTATATCATTAATTAATGATAAATATTTAATAGGATTTATTAGATTACGTATTTCATTAAATTCAGATTATTCTAAAATTCTTGATATATTACATGATTGTGCCTTAATAAGAGAATTACATGTATATTCAAATATATCAATAGTAGGTTCTTCAAATATGGATTCATGTCAACATAAAGGATATGGAAAAAAACTATTAGAAAAAGCAGAAGAGATAGCATTAGAACATAAATTTAAAAAAATTGCTGTAATATCTGGAACAGGAGTTAGAAATTATTATAGAAAATTTAATTATGAATTAATAGATACATTTATGATTAAAAATTTATAATTATGAGTACTATTAAAGGAATACAACCAAATAAACTAGAATTTAGAATATAACTACTTTTTTTTATTTTAAATATAAAGATATAACATACATATTAGAAAGTTTTAAATAATTATATATAATAGATAATATGGATAAATATCATAAAAATTTTAAATTTAAGAATACAGAAGATTTAGAAAATTTTAAAATTGCTTATTTAGAACAATTAGAAAAAGAAGGTTATACAAAAGAAAGAGCAAATATAATATTAGAAAGAGTAATTAACCATTATATAAAAAAAGATAAGATAATATATTTTAAAATAGATGAAGAAAAAGTAGGTAAAAATTCATTATTAAAAAAATTAATAGAAACATTAAAAGTATTATCAGAATTGTTAATGAAAAATAGAAATATAATAACAGATTTAAGTTATAAAACAAATGTATTATATAATCATAATAAAGATTTATTTGAATATTATGATTCAGTTAAAGATAATATTTTAAGTTTTAAAATATTAGAAGATTTTAAAAAATTAATAAATATTGTTTATAATGAAAATATAATATTAATAAAAATAAATAAAAGTAAAAAAATTAAAGATTTTATTGATGGTATAGAAGATTATAAAAATTTAATTAAATATTTAGTAATAATAGAAAATATTTATAATAATATATTTAAATTTATTAATAAAACAAAATTTCAAAAAGATTATTCATTATCTCCAATAAATGATAATATAGATGATATGGTATTAAGTAATAGTGATAATGTTAATAGTGGTATAATGAGAAATCATAGATTAGTTATTGATAAAAATAATAAATTAAAAGCATTATTAGATTTATTTAATAAAAATGATGTAATAATAAATAGAATAAAAAGAACTTTAAATTTGTTATATAATTTAATTTTAAGAAATATAAATATATTTTATGAATATTCAACAAATGATGAAGAAACTGAATATACTGAATTAACTGTAGAAACTTTAAATAAATTATTTGAAGATTTAAATAACTATATAATGACATTTAAATCTGGTGAAATAACATCAAAAAAATTAAAACAATTATATCAATTATTAAATAAATTTGATAATAGAATTAATGAAACAAGTATAGAAGATATAAATATAACACTAATGTTTGATTTAAAAATAGGTGATTTTAATAAAGGATACAAAGATTATAAAAATTATACAAGATATATATATATATTACATACAATACTACTTAATATAAAATCAAATTTAATATTTATAAATGATGAAAGTAAGTTACATACAATAACTTCAGCAAAATCATCAAATAGAAGTTATAAATCAGAATATAAAGAAGATTCAAATATATATATAGAAGATGATTTAGATGAATATATGTATCAAGATGAAGATGAAAATATAGAAGGTAAATTTAATGAATATATAATTAGACATAATTTATTTAAAAGGTTAAAGGATGAACCAGAAGAAGCAATTAAAAGTAAGAGTAAAAGTCCAGAAGATATAACATCAATAGTAGGTACTTTTAAAAAATGATATTAGTTATAAGAATAATTTAAATAAAAAAAATAATAATTAATGAAAAAAATAATTATATTAGTATCATCAGCTTTTTTATTAACAATTATTTATAAAAAAATATTTTATCCATATTTATTATTTATTTTATCATCAGAAACACAAAATTTTATATTAATAGTATTATCATTATTATTTAATATAAATAATAAAATATTATTAGAGGATATAAAAACAAAAACAAATGATAATATGATAGAATATAAATATTTAAAATTAATATGTAATGAAATATCATATATTTATAAAAAAATAGAAATAATAGATAAAAAAACAAATAAAATTAATAAATCATGTAATGATTTATATTTATTAGAATAATTAAATTTATATAAAGTTATAATAACATAAAAAAATATGGATTTTATAAGCAGAGAAAAAATTCAAAAAGAAACAGATGTATTTATAGGAACACCAGATTGTTTAAATGAAAATCTTTCAATTACAATAAATCATCCTAAAGCAATAAATATATATAATTTAAATTCTGAATATGACAATCCATTATATGTATATACATATGGTGAGAATTTAGTATTATTTAAAGATAAAATAGATTTATTAAAAAATAGATTTATATTAATATCAAATAATGATGATACAAATATATATGATAATGAATTATATAGATATATAGCAAATCATCCTAAAATAATAAAATGGTATTCACAGAATGTTATATTAGATCATCCAAAATTAGAAATGATTCCAATAGGTTTAGCAAATAGTAAATGGAAACATGGAAATTTAGAAAATATTAATAAGGCATATTTAGATTTAAAAGCAAATAATATACAAAAAATAAATAAAATATATTTTTATTTTACAATAGAAACAAATAAAGAAAAAAGATTAGATTGTTATTTAAAATTAAAAGATGTATTGGAGATATCTGAAAAGAAAAAAGAAGAAGATTATTTTAATTATTTAGCAACATTTAAATTTGGCATTTGTCCAGAAGGAAATGGTATAGATAGTCATAGATTATGGGAATGTTTTTATTTAAAAGTAATACCGATAGTATTAAATAATCCTTTTATAGAAAAAGTAAAAAATAAATATAATTTGCCAATGATTATATTAAATGACTGGAATGAATTAAAAGATATAAAATTAGAATATAATGATTTTGATAATTCGATATTAGATTTTCAAAAATTAAAAAAAGAAATTTTTATATAAAAGAATTTTATTATTTTTATAATAAATGAATATAATATATTCTTTTATAGGAATTTTACCTGAATATATATTATATACAGTATATCAATCAAGATTATATTTTAATGGAAATATTTATTTAATAACAGATGATTTAAATTCTGAATATATAAAAATATTAGTAGAAAAATATAATGTAATAATAATAGATTATAATAATGTTAAAGATGAAGAATTTATAACTGCTTTTAATAATTATAAAATAAATTGGGAAGCACCTTATTTAGAACATTTAAAAAATAGAGAATTTTTATTTATAAGATCATATGAAAGACTATTTTTAGTTAATAATTTAATAAAAATGTTAAATTTAGAAAATGTATTAACATTAGAAATAGATAATTTGATATATAGTAATCCAGAATTATTAATTGAAAATTTCAAAGAAACAGGAGATTTAACAGCAATGGCATCATTTGATTTACATTATTGTATTGGATATATGTATATTAAAAATAATATAGATAATCTTATTAAATTTATGTTAGACTTTATAATTGATCCAGAAAATATTTATAGAACACAATATGGTAAAATTACTGAAATGAAAGCATTAAATGCTTATCATATAAAATATAAATTAGGAATATTGCCAGTGTATTATAATAATGGAATTATAAATAATGAATGTTATGAAAATTATGATAAATTTAATAATACAATATTTGATGGATTAGGTCATGGTGTAAATTTATTAGGAAGAGATAAAATTCATACTAATCCAATGGATTTTTTATATATAAAAGAAAATGATGAAAATAATATATATAAATGGGAAATAGATATAGATGGTAATAATAAACCATATTTATTTAATAAATCTGAAAATAACTGGTTATTAATACATAATCTTCATGTTCATTCTAAAGAATTAGAAAAAGGCTTATCAAAACCATATAAATATGAATAATAATTTATTACTATTATGTAAAACCGAAATAGAAAATAAAAAAAATATTTGAAACAAATAATTTATGTATAATATGTTAAATTATAGTAGATATAAAATTTAACATATCATTCCATGTATATATTTTTATTATAGACATTTTATAATATAAATAATTATAGTCATCAAAATAATCTAAACTAATATTGGATGAATTTAGATTAAGTTTATTTAAAATATCAATAATAGATTTTTTATTTAATTTTATTTTTTCAAATTTATTTAAATCATCATTGTTAATAAATTTAGATGTAAATGTGAGAATATCAATACATACATTCCATTGTGTTCCTTTATTAGTGATAATATAATAACTATTATTTGATAGATTATTGTATAGATAACTTTCCATTTTTGTGGTTAAAAATCTATAATAAGTAATTAAATCATTTTTTATTATATATATAAAGATTATATTTCATATTTATATAAAAAATGGATGAACTTACATATAAAAAAATAAAAAATTATCTAAGAAAAGCGAGTAGTAATAATAATGATAATACTATAAAAATACAATTATTAGGTTTATATTATAGTATATTAAATGGTATTCCTATAAATAAGAAAATAGAAATAGATAGTGATGAATATAAAGATATGATAAATAAATTTCCTGATTATTTTAAAGATGTATCTAGAGATAAAATAATAGAAATTTTTAATAAAGAAGTAAGTCCAAAAAAACCATTACAAATAGAAAATGATGATTATATGTATGATATTAGTGCTAAAAAATATTTAGAAATATGTCCAAATACATTTAGACCTTATTATAAAGATGATTGGAAACTTAGAGCAACTAATACAAATAATTTAGATGTATCAAAACAATATTCATTTTTTGCGGATTATTTACGTTATTTTTTAAAATATAATAAATTTCCAACTTTTACTGAATTTATAAATTATGTTTATAACCGTTATAATAAACCAGTTCATAAAGATATTTTAACAGTATATACAAATATTTATGATTCATATGTAGAAGTAATTTCATATACTAAATATAGTAATGAAGAAATTAGAAGAAGAATAATTATAAGTACACCAATTAAGAATCGTTTGATGCTCCAAGCTGTAAATACTGATAAATAAAATTAAATATTATATTATATATATCATTATTATTAATAAGTATAATATCAAACTTATTTAATAAAATATTTATAAATTCATTATTATAATTATCTATATCTAATAATATTAAATTTTTATCTTTATTATTATATGAATATAATAAATTTAAATTTAATAAATTATAAATATTAAAATTATCTATATCATCAATATTATTAAAAAGTTGTTCTTTTATTTCATAATTTATTGTAAATTTTTTATCAGTAAAAAATGATGGTAATTTTTCATTTTTATCATTATTAAATATATACTTAATATATATATTTAATAAATCATTATCATTAATTATAGCTAAATTTAATAATAATAATAATATATTAATATATCCAATATTTATTTTATTAAAAAAAAATGTAAGTAAATAATTATATAATAGGTTACTATCTTTAAATTTTTTATTTGATATAGTTGTTAGTTTATCTTTCTTTTTATATAATATTTCTGCTAAAAATAAAATAAGACTATTTATAAAAAAATAATGGGTATTAATATCACTTTTATTATCATAATAAAAATCAATAATATTATTATTAATATTATTATAAATATTTAAAATAGTAATTGTAAGTATATAGTCATTGTTATATATTATAGTATCAGGATTTATATATTTAGTAGTTATATAATTTATTAATCTAAAATCTCCAGAATTATTTAAATCTATATCTTCAATATAAGATTCATATATTAATTTAATAGTATCATCATTAAGTAATTTATTAATTATTGTATAATCATATTGTATATTAGTACTTTCTGTCATTATAGTTAATAAATAAATATATTTTTTATTTTAATAATATTAGATACATTATAAATTTATGAATAATAAGGAATTTGATATAATAGATGGAAAAAAATATAAAAAATGTAATGATAATCAAATAAGAAATATTTTAACAAAACGTTGCGTATTAAAAGATGGAAAAATAGGAAAAATTTTAAAATTAGATAAAAAAGAAATAAGTATAAAAAAGAATGATGATATTAATAATGATATATGTATAAAATGGTTAATGAATAAAACAAAAAATCCTATAACAGGAAGAACAATAACAGAAAAAGGTGCTATATATAAAAAATATTTTAAAAATTGTAATATATTGAATGAAAAAGCAATAAAAATACAAAACTTTTTTTTAAAAAAATTTAAAAGATTAGTAAAAAAAGAAAAGGAAACTCCGGTTAAAAAGGAAACTCCAGTTAAAAAGGAAACTCCAGTTAAAAAGGAAACTCCAGTTAAAAAGGAAAAAAAACAAGAAAAGGGTTCAAAAAAAGAATTTATAAATAAAAATTCATGTATTGAAAAAATTAATGATGAATTGATTATAGATAATAAAATTAAATTAATAAAACATTTTGGAACACCTAGTACATTTGGTATAAATTATATTTGTAGTTTTATTAATGATGATAAATTTAAATTTTCAGGAAAAATACAAATAAATTCTGGAATGGCAAAAACAGAATTAGTAATTTTAGAAGAATTATATAAAATACGTTTAGAAACAAATAATTTACATATTCCAATTATATATGGAAATGTATCATGTCCTGTTTCTAAAATAAATAATAGAGAAGATCTTCCAGGATTCTTAAAAAATCCAAAAAAAGTAGGATATTTAATAATATTTAATGAATTATTATGTGGTGATTTAAAGAATTATTTATATAATATAGCTTTGGATAATTATGATTTATGGTTAAATGCTATTGAACAAATATATATGTGTTTAGCATCATTACATTCAGTAGGATTTATTCATAATGATAGTCATTATGGTAATTTTTTATATAAAAAAATAAATCCAGGAGGATATTTTCATTATAATATAAATGGAAAAGATTATTATATTCCTAATTTAGGTTATATATGGGTAATATGGGATTTTGGTGTATGTGGACCAATATTTAGATATTATGATTATATTAGAGATTATAATTTTTTAAATTTATTTTTAAGATATGATAATCCTGCTATGATAACAAAATCATTTAAAATTAAATTTCCATTAGATGGTCCAAATAATCCTCATCGTAATTATGGTTATATAGATAAATCTAAATTAGTTATTCCAAAAAAAATAGAATCATTAGTTGAAAAATTATGGGCATATACAGGTGTAGATAATGAATTATTTGTTATTGAGTTAGAAAAAACCAAACAATCAGAAGATATATGGTTTGAATTTTTAGTAAAAAATAAGTTATTATTTAATCATAATATAACTGATGAAGAATTATTAAATTCAACAACTATTAATTTTCAAACAGTAGGAAATAGTAAAAGTTTATTACTTAATACTAAACTTTTTAAAATAGATGCTATAGGTATATCTAAGAAATTTATTAAAAAATAAAAAAACATAAAATGTCTTTTTATTTTTATAAATCATAAATTTCAATTAAAACTTCATATAAAAGTCGCTGTCTTCGTCACATAAATCTGCCCAATTATCTGGAACAATATCTTTATTGAGTGTCATATCAATTTTAATTTCTTTTTTTTCTCGAAGTAATGCGTCCTTAAATCCAGATTTAAGAGGTTTAGCTGGAATAATTACAGGGATTACGTCGATTTTGAGAGGAGTAACAACTTGCGGCACAATGATATCATCAGTACATTCGAGTAAGAGATTTTCAAACGCATTTGATGTATCGATGGTAAATTGTTTAATTTCTTTTTTTGGTTTCTCCTTAATTTCTTTAATATTTTGAATTTTGTAATTTTGATATGCTGTGTTTAAGGTCATTCTATCATTGACTGAAAGACGATGACGATATCCACAATTTGGTTTAGTACATAATTTGCCATATGAACAATTTGCCTTGCGAGTTTCAGGATTAGTTTCTGTTTTAATAGGATTCAACAAATTGTTGTATAATTTCTTGACAATTTTTCTCTCTGGAAAAATGAGAGGATGTTTGTAAGAACAATCACAATTAACACAGATACAGTCATCATTACAGACAATTGATGAGGACATAATGTACCAATTACTTATGTAAATAAAAATATAAATAAAAATATCATTTTTTTTAAAATATACATTTATTTTTAATACAAAATTATAAATAGATATGAATACAAATAATGTATTTATTATAGATTTAGATGGAACTATAATAGGAGATTGTATATATCAAACAGATATATATAAGATAGGATTAATATTAAGAAAATTAGGATTTAAGATAAAAATAAATGATATATTAGAAGATCATTATAATGAAAAAACAAAATTAATACGACCCTATTTTTTAAATTTCATAACAACAATAAAGAAAACTATTCCGAATTCTTATTTTTATATATATACAGCATCAGAAAAGAAATGGGCTGAAAAAGAGATAAAAATAATAGAAAAAATATTAGATATTAAATTTGAGAGACCAATATTTACAAGAAATGATTGTAATTTAAATATAGAAGAAGAAAAAATATCATTTATAAAATCGATAGATAAAATAAAGAAAAAAATAAAAATAGAAAATCCAGAAATAATAATAATAGATGATAAAACAGTATATATAGATAATAATCATAGATTGATAAAATGTAAAATGTATAATTATAAATATTTTTGTAATTATTGGGATTATATACCAATAACTAAAATAAAAAATAAAATATTCTTAGATTTTTTATCAAAATTAATAAATGAAAATAGATTAAGTCCATTTTATGATACAAAAACAAATAAACAAAAAAAAGATTATTATAAATGGTTGTATTTAAAAACACTAGAAATTAATAAAAATAATAAGAAATATAAAAATGATAAATTTTGGTTATATTTAACAAAAATAATAGTAGAAAATAAAATAACTAAATTAAATGAAGAAAATATTTCATTAATTAAATCTATGTTATAGATTTACTTTTTTATCTGGTACAATATGAACTATTGAATATAAAATAAAACCAATAAAATGGTCCTAAAATAAGTACAATAATTAATCCTAAAAATTTATCACTAGTACTACCATTAAAACCAAAACATATTAGAGATGCGAAAAATGCTGTAACGCCAGCAATAATCCACACCCATAAAAACATAATAATAAATAGTGCTACTACATTGGCATTATTTGAAGCATGAATTTGTTTATCTTTTTCATCATTATCTTTATTATCAGACATTAAATAGATATTTATTCTATTATCTTTAAAGATATTTATTTTTTATTTTTCAAAATAATAAACACACATTAAAAAAGCATCACTAATATCATCTTTTTTTTTAGTATTAGTATATATATCTAATATTTTTTTATTATGATAAGTATTTTCAAGTAAATATTTAGTAAAATAAATAGCATCCATTTTATTTTGTTTATAACTATTAGAAGCAATTTTATCACTATATTTATTAATAATATTAAGTTTATGTTTAGGAGATAAATAAACAGTATCTATATCATAACCTTCATATTTCTTTAACATTTTAAAAAATGTATTTATTACAGTTTGTATAGTTCTCATAATAGAAGTCATCTGACATTCAATAAGAACAATTAATTTATGATCTTTATTTATATTAATATCTTGATTTAATAAATTTTCTAAAAATTCGATAGTATTATCAATAATAAATTGAATATTAGCATTTTTTTTTAAATTTAAATCTATTTTATTTAAAGTTTGTATATCTAATGATTCATTGAGAATATTACAATGACAATATGCCATATTCTTAATTCCAACATCAAATGATAATAGTTGAATCATAATTATTTAATATTTCATATTTATATTTATATAAATATTAACATTTTATATATGTAGTCATAACAGGACTTAATATAGGATTATTATGATAAGCAATTCTATAATGAATATGTTTATTTAATGTTATTCCTGTAGGTATTTTATATTTATTAGGACATATAAATTTAATATTAGCTATTCCATTATTAACAATAGCAATACCACTATTATTATAATTACCATAAGCGTGTATTGGATTATCATAAATAAAATCAGAATGATTATTATAATTATCAGCAGCCCAATATATAATTTTAGAACCATCTGGAACATTAAATTTTAAATTAATAGAACTGTTAGTATTAGGAGGATACATTTCATATGGTATTAATGAAGGTGGATATACAGTAATACCTAAAAATGGTAATAATAAATTTTGAGTAAAAATAGAATAAATAGTAATAAAAATGAAAATAATAGCAAAAAATTTAATAAAAATATTACTATTGATAGCTAATACATAAATAGCTAAAATAAATGCTAGTAAAATTATTGATAATAAAGAAATATTAATCATTCTAAATAATTAATATAAAATTTAAATTTTAATTTTATAATTATTTAAAGCATTAGAAATATTATAAATCATTTTATTATAATTTTTAATATTATCAATAGAAGTATCAATTATTAAATTATTCAAAATAATAATATTATCTAAATCATTAGCATTTAAAAAATTATTATTTTGAATATTTTTAATAATATTAATATGAATATTTTTAAATTTTAAATAGTTATAATAAATAATTTCTAAATTATTAATATATTTTTCAATATCTAATATTTCTTTAACTAATTCAATTTGATTATAAATAGGAATTTGTTGAGTATTAATAATATCTAATAATTTATTTTTATTTAATTTATTAAGATTAATTTCAATTTTAATATTATATTTCATATAATAAATTAAAATAATATCAATTAATTCTTTTTTGCTATATTTATTAATATTAGGAGTCATTAATATGAAAAATATAAAAATAAATTATCATTTTTTTAATCCGTTTATATTAATTAATTTATATTTTTTATTTTTATTATATTTATTAATAATTTCAAATTCTTTTTTTATTAATTCTTTTCTAGATTTACATGGATAATTCATTAATAATTTAATATAACATTTACTCCAATCATTTTTATATTTTTTAGTTATATATTTAGTTAAAGATGTAGTATTATTTTTATATAAACGTGATGATTTATGATTAGAATATCTAATATTAAGACTAGTAATAGTACTACCAATATAAATATGTTTATCTTTGTTAGTAAATTTAATAATATAAATTTTACCAAATTTAAATTTAGAAGATAAGGACATATAAAAAAATAAATTAATAATTAAATCAATTTTTATTTTATAAATAATAGATAACCAAACATTATACTGCTAATAACAATCCAACAATTAATTTTTAAATTAATATAATTATTATTATTATTTAATTTTTTAATAGCTTCGACAAATAATCCAGCCAAATTAGCATAAATAATTCTTAATTTACCATCATGTTTTTTAATAATAACTTCAGGTATTTCTTTTAATACTTCTTGTGCTATTAATCCAGTATATCTAGAATTAGGAGTTTCATCACTAATATTTACATCATTTCTTTTAAAAGTATATCCATTAATATTATTAATTTTTTTTAAAGGATCATCAATTAATTTTATATCATATTTATATGCTATATCTGAATCTGTTGTTATATCAGTTGTAGCATATATACTACCAGAAACAACTAATATATTATTTTTAATATATGTTTCACTGATATCATTAGAAGATATATTATTACTACCAATAATACATCCACCAGCAACTTGAAATACAATACCATTATCATTTCTATTTGGAATATTTTGATTACCAAATTTAATAAATGGTTTTTTAATAATAATATCTAATGGATTATACCAATTAAGAAAAGCAGTATTATTTGAAATATTATCTATAAATAAAGCATTATCAATAATACCATTATTTTTAGGTAAACATATATTATAACTATTAGTAATATTAGAAGTATATATATTAATATAATTTGAATTATTGTAAAGATTTAAGCCATTATCATAAATACTTAAACCATTATTAATTAAATTAGAATCTGGATAATTTCCAATACCTATTTTACCATCACTATTTAAAGATAATATAACTTTTTCATTGCTAGAATAATTATGAGATAATTTTATAGTATAATTAGTATTACTAGTATTCCATGAATTTAAATAATGAATAGTTTTTATACCACCATTATTATTATTAGAAGGTCTTGTTAATGTTATAATTGGTTTTTCATTTAAATCAGTATTAATAAGAGATGGATGATTAAGATTAAGAATACCATTTTTAGTATTATCATATAAATCAACACCAATACTTAATGGTGTAAAAGGATTAAGATTATTAATACCGATATTATTAAAACCTAAAAGAGTTTTATTACTGGTTGAATTAAAAGTTAAATTAGAAATATTATAATAATAATTATTAAAAGGTGTATAACCATATAAATCAATTTGATGTAAAATACAAAAATTGGCTACTTCAGAATCATTATGAGTATTAATAATACATATAGCAATTTTTTTATAACTATTGTAATTATTTTTATTTATATTAAAGATATTAGCAATCATATTATTATTAAGAATAATACTAGTTTGATTATCAATTAGATCCCATGAATTATTATTAAATCCAAATATTTTAAAATCTCTAATAGTTGTTTTTATATTAGTATAATTAATATAAAAAGCATAAGATGTTAAAATGAATAATTGAGATAATTCAATAATAATATAAGCACCACATTTTGTTTTATTAAGAGTATCTCCTTCAAGAAATTTAAAAACACCATTATTACCAGTTAAATTTCTATAATCTTTAAAATTAGCATTAGTTTGCCAAAAATATGAAATAGATCTATTTCTTAAAAAAAGATTATAAACTTGTTTATTAATATCACTATTATTATCTAAATTATCAACTTTAATAGTTAAATTAAAATAATTATCATTATAATTAATATCATAAGCGATAACATTACCAATTGATAATATATTATTATTTTGAGGAACACCATCAAGATTATCTGGAGGTAATTTAAATGAAGTTTTATATATATCTTCGGCTATTTCTTTATTATTAACATAAATTCTATTATTATTACTAGAAATAAGAACATCATTTATATATAAATTTTTATTAATTTTAATATCATTTAAATTAATATTAGAATTGAATAATACATATCTATTATTATTTGAATAATTAAAATCGTGTAAATATAATAAATTACTAATATTATTTACATTTACAGTTCCAGAATTTTTAATTTGATTATTACTATCAATATATATAATAGAATTAGAATTATTATTTATAATATTAAAATCAATTAAATTATTTTTATTAATAGGAAAAGATTCAAATATACCATTACTTGAAATAAGAATATTACGATTAGTTTTAGATATATCACTTATATTAAGAATTAAATTAGAAGAAACATCGACAGTACTTAATATACCATTTCCATTTGTAACAACAATTTTATTAGTACTATAATTAATTTCTTTAAGACCTGTAATAATATTAGATGATATACCACTATCAGATAATCTAAAATTATTATCTAAAAAAAGAAGATTACTAGTTTTTATATTTGAATTATTAATAATAATATCTTTAACTGTTAGAAAATTAATTTGATTTGAATTAAAATTTGTTTGATTATTATTAAGAATACTTGTTTTAATATTAATACCTTTATATAAACTAGATGCTAATATACGATTAAAAAATGTTAATTCAGTGGCAGGATTAAATATAATTTCATTATTTAAAATAGTATTAAAACCATCAATATAAATAATATTAGTAAATAGTCGTCTATTAGTTAAAGAAGGATTTAATCCAACAATATCGAGAGCATCATTAAATTTAATATAAAATTTAATTTTATTACTAGCTAAAGTAGCTTCTAAATAATAAAAAACTTCAACAAATTTTTGAATATCATTATTATTATTATCAAATGCTGTTTCCCAATAACAATTAAAAAATGTAGCACCATCAATATATGTATAACCATGAATATTAATAGTTTGAAAATAATATCGATTGATATCATATGAAATTACATTAATATTAAAATATCCTCTATTAACAGTTGAAGTTAAAATAACTTCACCTATAAATATATATTCACTAATATTACTTAGAAATCCACCATCTGAAGATCTTATATTTGTAAAAGTAATACTAGTATTAATAAATCTATTTTTATAATTAATAGATCCATTAACATCTAATGTAGATATTGCTGTAGTTTTTCCAATAGCAATTTTATTAATAATATTAGCATCAGGAAACCCAACTTGATTAGTATTTTTCCAATATATGGAATATTGTTCTTGAAATTTTTCAAGAACATAAGAAGCAATAGCATCAGTAAGATCACTACCAGTAGAAATAGAAGAATTATTAATAAATAAATTTTTAGCACTAATAGTATCAATATCATAAATAGAATTATCAGAAATTCTTATTTTACTATCAATAGTTAAAATAGGTTTTGTAATAATTTGTAAAGTTTTTAAACTAAAAAAATGATTAGTAGCAGTATTTATAGGATTTATATTTATTCTAATAATTACAACAGTAATATAAAGATAAAATTTATTATTATTAAAATAAAAAGTAGTAGTATTAGAATATCTAGTATTTGAAAGATAACTAATTAATGTCCAATTAATATTATCTTCTGAACCATATATAGCAAATCCACATGGTTCATTATCTTTAGTATTACTATTAATATAGAATCCAATAGGAATAACTTTAAAAGGTAATTTAATTTTAACCCAATTACCATACATTTTACCGATAGAACTGAACTGAAAATAAGGAAAACTATCATCTTCTATAGCAAAAGCAGTATCTTCATTTACACCACCTGAATTATCTCTTCTATAAGATGATAAAGATATCCATGTAGTATTATCATTCATATCAAAACATTGAGAATGATCAGTAGGAGAACTAGCAGGCGAAGAACCATAAATTTCATATAAATTAATAGTTTCTAAATTAGGAAAATAGGTATAATCTACATTTTTAAGATATTTAGTATTAACAGTTTTTACTGTTAAAATATTATTATTATATATTAAACCTTCGTCTGTTTTAATATTAGAATTATAAAATTTAAGATTATTATTAGATAATCCTGCTAATATAACTTGATTATTAATTATATTAGAAAATTCTATATAAGCTTGATTATAATTAGTATCAAATTTTGCAAGAGTAATATTATTATTATTATCTGTTTTCATATGTATCTGTACCATATCCGATAATCTATACTTATAATTATAAATATAAAGAAAAATAATAAATATATTTAAGATTCTGCTGTTTGAACTTTAAGTTTATTATCTTGCCATTGTTTAGCAGCAAATTTCATAAAATCTTTAGGATCAATACCTTCAGGATTTGCTTGTTTAAGTTTAGCAATTGTTTCTTTAATAAATAGATTATAAGGACTTGGTAGTTTTTTAGATTCAGATGTTTTTGAAGCACCTTTAGTTTTAATAAACTTTTTATAAGATGTTTCTAACATTGAATGAAGTTCTTTTAGTGTATAATTTTTTTCATAATCAATAGTTTCTTTAAAATGATCAATAACTTGTTCCATATTTTATCTATTTAATGATATTAAATGTTTATATCTATTTTACTTATTAAATAGATATAAAAAAATAAATATATATATTAAAAATAAAATGACAGGAATATATCAAGATTGGAATCCAGTAGTCATTCATAATAAAACTTATAAAAAGAAAATAGAAAATTGTCAAAAACCAAAAACAGATTATAGTGATGGAGATAAAGAGATGCCTAAAAGAATAGAATATACAAATGAATTAACAACAGCTATGCAAAATGCTAGAACGGCTAAATCTTTATCTCAGGCAGAATTAGCAAAACAATTAAATATAGATGTAAAAATAATAAATGATATTGAGGCAAAAAAGAGTCCGTATAATAAAAAATTATATTGTTCTATTATGAGAAAACTAGGTGTTGATTCAAATACATTAAAAGATATTCTTATCTAATCATATTCCAATTAATACCATTATCACTAGAACTAGCTAATTCATAATTATATAAATAAGGATTATTATTAATACCAGTTTTTTTAAAAGAATCTAATTCAGTAGCAGGTTTCCATATTATACCATTATTTTCAGATACAAACATTTTAGGAGTAATTATAATATCTTTATTGTCGAATAAAGATTTATGACAAGCGTTAATATTAGAAACTTTAAGAGGAAATTTATTATTAGAAATAGCTTCAATAATATTATTAAGACAAATATTAATATTTATTTGAGTACTAGATTTTCCATAATTATTAATAATTAAATTTTTAATTTCATTCATTGCTTTATAAAATCTTGTTCTAATAGTTGATATAAGAATTTCATCTTTTTTTCTATAACTTTCTTCTAAATCGTTATTAATAATAGGTTTTATTATAACATTTTTAATAGAAAGTATATTATTAACATAATCAGCATTTTTTGAATAATATTTACTAATATTATCTATTGATCCATAAATAATAGCTTTATAACTATCTAATTGTGGTTTTAAAGTATTATTAAAATTAAAACTACTATTATAATTATTTTTAAATATAGTATTTAATAAATCGAATGAATTATAGATATTATTAAAATCATCTTTTATACCTTGTGTAGTTATTTTTAAAGGAATTACTTGTTCTTCTATAGGTATTCCTAAACTACTTTGAATAACACCTTTTATTTCATTTTTATTTGTATTAGAAGGAGTTATAGAAGCTTCATTTATTACAATTTTTTTAACTAATTCTTTAAAAGAAGTTACAATACTATTTATATCAGTTATATTATTAATTTCATAAGCTCTTTTTAAAGTAGTATTTAATATTAATATTATTTCAGTACTATGAAGTTTACTAACAGGTACTATTAAAAGTAATTTACTATAAATTAATCTATTTTTATTTTCAATTTCTTCTTTTTTTATATCATAAGTAGTTATTTTATTTATATATACATCTTTATATAAATCATTTAATTGATTAAATAAATCAATAATTTCATCTACTATATTATTTTTAGTAGTAATTACATCTGTAAGATTATCAATTATAGTTTTTAATTGTTTCATAAGAATATTAAATCTATTTTCATCAATTTCATCTAAATATACTATTAATCCATAATTATCTTTAGCTTCACCATAATAAATTAAATCTAATTTATCTCTATCACTTTTATCTCCTGCTCTATTTCTAATATCTAATATAATTTTATTAATATCATCTTTTAATTTTATAGCTTCAGGAGATGAACTGTTATTTATTCTTTTAATATCTTCGTATTTACTTTTAATATTATTTATATCATTTAAACTATTTGGAGAAATTAATTTTAATTCTTCTAATTTAGGTAAAAAATAAGCATCATTTGGTGTTGTTAAATACATACTAATTTCTGTATAAATAATATCTATTTTTTGTTTATCAGATTTATTAGAAACAATTGATTTAAGATTATTAAAAGCACTCTCAATTGCTTTTTTTTTACTTACAATACTTGTATATATATTAAAATTATCTGTTCTTGTATATAAGGTCTTTATATCATTATAATTATTTATAATATTATTAATTTCATTATTACGTGCATCATTATTAGGACTTAAATTATTTAATTGAATTATGATATCATTAAATTGTTTATCATTAATTTCATTTAAATATTTTCTTATGCCATAATCACTAGTAGAACCATAGTAAATATTATTAATATTCATTTTATCACTAGAATTAGGAACAAGATTAGCAATTTTAGCTATTGAATTTTTTATAATATCTTTTTCTTTATTAACTTCTAAAGAATTTACTAGAAACCCTTTAAAATATAATCTTTTTATTTCTTCGTATGCTGTTGTTATTTTATCAATTTCACTTAAAGATAATGATTTTATTTCTTTATTAGTATAATTAGTAAAACATTCTTGATATGAATTTATTATATAAATGAATATACATAATAAAAAAACACCTAAAATAATAAAAAGAAATTCCATAACTTCTAATTATTTATTATTTTTAATTTCATTACGTAATTCTTTAATTGCCTCTACCATAATTCCCATTAAATTTCCATATGCTATATTTAATAGTCCTTTATCATCTTCATAAACAACTTCTGGTATAACTTCTTTAACATCTTGTGCTATTAATCCCATTTGTCTATGTGTAGTATTATTATTATAATAATAAAATACTCCAGATAATTTTTCAATTTTATCTAAAGCATTATGAATTTTTGTAATATTATTTTTTAATCGTTTATCAGATGAACTCATTACCACACCATCAACTTTTAAATTACCAAATATTCTTAATCTATAATTATTATTATCATTAACATATGTAGTAATATTATTTATAGAAAAATTATTTGTAGTTTTTATATTTCCATTAATGTCTAAATTTAAATTATTATCTAAATCATAATTAAATTCTAATACATTATTATATGAAACGCTATTATCAATACTTTTATATATACTAAAATTTCCATTATTAATACCCATTTTATATTTAGAAGTAGTATTATTGAAAATAATATAAGATGATTCTGTTATTGAATTTAATGTTATAAAATCATCATTTCCTATATAATTATTTATTTCAAATATATTATTATTATTTTTTATATCACTTCCATTAATTATAACACCACCACCATTTATATAAGATGGATTTAAATAAATATTACTACTATTTAATGAAATATTATCTTTATGAATATAAAAATTACTGCCAATAATATTTGTTAAATTACTAGTAATAGATATATTATTATCACCAATTTTACTATAAATATCACCAGATAAATATAAATTATTTATGGAAATATCACCATTAGTATTAATATTACCATTAGAATTAATAGATAGTAATTTATTATTATCTAAATGTATTTCAAAATTATTATTATAACTATAAATTTTATGAGAAGATGAATAAATAGAATTAATATAATTTTTAAAAATTATATGTGGTTGATATAAATTAGTAGTAATTGGAATTTGTATAATAGGATTATTATTAATAAAATCATAAACTTCATAATAATTATATTTAGTAATATCAATAATAATATCACTTATAATAACATCATTAATTTCTAAATCATAAATTTTATTAATAACATTTGATGATATTAATTTATAATTTTTAAAAATACTAGCATCAATTTGATTAATAATAGAACTACCATCAATAAAATCTGATAAAAAACTATTACTATTATTAATAATAATAGAAGTATTATTAGTAATAATATCGATAGAATTATTAAAATTATTATTATATAAATTTTTAGGAATAACAAATGAATTTTGATAATTAAATAAATATTTAATATCGATAGTTAATTCACTAACATTAAAATTAGGTATTGGATAATAATAAATAATATTAGTAGTATTATAATTATAATTTATACCATTATTATTTATTATAAAATTAGCATTTACTAATTTAATATTATAATCAAATAAAGTTTTATCTTTTATTTTTAAGAATGTATTTAATGTTAAATTATAATAATTATTATTATCAAAATTAGAATAATATGAATAATTACCAATAGAACTTTCTATATATAATTGATTTTCATCAATAGTTAAAGGTACTTTATAATTTAATATTAAATCATTATCTATTAAATTATATGATATAGGAATTACATTAAATGAATTAAAATAAGCAGTAATATTATTATTACGAGATTTTAATGTAGGAATTAATTCAATAGTATTACTAGAATTATAAATATTAATGTTATCTAAATATTTATAATCAAGTTCTATATTATTTAATACAGTTGTAAGATTAATAATAGAATTATTGGCAAAACTAAAATTTGAATTGTTAATATAATAATTATTAATATTAGAATTATTATAATCAATATTAGGAAGATCTAAATCATTAATTTTATAAATAAATTTAGTTATATTACTATCATAATTATCATCATAATTATCTTCTATTATATTTTCTGTGAATATATTTAATAAATTAAAATTAATATTAATCCAACTATCAGTTATAAAATCATTTTGATTTTCATTATAATCATTATAATAACTATTTGTAAGTTCTATTGTAGATTTATTAACATATCCATTAATATTAAAAGAACTATTATTATTATCATCTCTAGAATTTATAGTAATTATTCCAGAACTACTTAAATTAAATATATTATAATCATTATAACTAAAATTTAGATTACTTGAAGCTGATATATCCCATTTATTTAAATTATTGATAAAACTTAATTTTGAAGGTTTAGTATTATTTGTTAATCTACATAAACAATCAAAATCATCAGAAATATGAAAACATGTATCTTTAAAATTAATATTATTACTATTATAAAATATACCATTTCCAATATTTATTTGATTTTTAGAATTTTGAGAAATACATGTAAAAAAAGGTTCTACATTATTAGGTTTTAATTCAAATATTGTTATATCATTTGTATAACCTTTAACTATAAAATTGACATTATTATTAATTGTACCGCTATCATTATTATCAGTCAATATTCCTAATTCTATAACAGCTATATCAGGTCTTGATGTATAATTTTTATAAGATTTATTATAAAATCTTGTAACAACAGGATTTTCATTATTATCATTATAATCTTTATTATTATAAATGAATAAAGGTGTATTATTATCATAATTTTCTAAAGAATTAATTTTATCAAAAATCCAATTATCATTATAACCAATAACGGTAGTTTTTAATGGTAATAATAAAATTTTATTAGCTAATAAATTTACATCATTTATATTATTAGTATTATATGTATTAATAGTTTCAGATATAGTTTTAATAATAGCTGGATTAGAAAAACTACCCACAATGACACCATTAATTTTATAACATGAATTATCACCTTTAAGATTTATATTACCTTCAATTTCTACATTACCTTTTACAGAAATAGTATTTTCACTATTATAATTATAATTCACACTAGGATTATTAATATCTATAAAATATTTCTTATTTTCTTTATTATAATAAAAATTCATACAACTATGTGTTGGATTATATGAATTATCTGTATAACCAATTTGAAGAGCCCCTGTAGTTTCTTTATTATGATTATTATTTTTATAAATAAACCATTTATAATTATTTCTATTTTGACTTATTATTGGTGTATCATAATCACAAAAATCTATACCTGTATATAAAGAATTATTATTAAATCCACCTCCTTTAATTCCTCTATATAATCTAATAACTGAATTATTATTATCTGTAGTACTTGTATTACGAATTTGTAAAGGAACTGAATAAAAATTATTAGTTTCTACAACACCAATTCCAATATTATTATAAGTAGTAGCAATAGAAGAATTATAAAGTTTAAAAGATGATATTTTATGATTATTTTCATAATAACCATCATATGAATTAATACCACCAGATAAATTTAATGTTTTTTTATTATTATAATTAATATTAAGTTTAAGATTAATATCTAAACTATTAACATTTAATATAGAATTATTATTATTACCAAAATATATAAAATTTAATTTATAACTATTATTATTTTTTTTAATATAATAATCATTTGCTATAATTTCTCCAATAACATCTAATGTTTTTTCTGGTAAATTTGTATTAATACCTATCTTATTATTTTCCATAATAGCCAAATTTGGTATTAAATTTTTTATACCTTTAGTACCATCTTTATCTTTTCCAGCATAAAAATAAATATTATGCCATCTTATATTTTTTTGTGTAAATATTATAAAACTATTATCTACTCCTCCATTAATATCATTTAAATATGTATGTCCCATATATACTTTACTACTATCAACAGTAATTCCAGCTAAATCTTCAATATATAATTCAAATCGTTCTTTATTTCTTTTTATTATATTAAATTGATGATCATATAAATCAGTATTTAATATACCTGTTCCTAATCTACCATTTATACTTAAATTACATCCATTATCATAATTAAGTCCATTAGAAGCATATTCTAAATTACATGTTAATATTCTATAACCATTTATAAATAAATCATTATTTATATTAAGACTTTTATCAATACTAATATCATCATTAAATATTGTTGTGTTATTGAAATATGTATTTTTATTAAAATTTGTTATACCATTTATTGTAGTATTATTTGCTATTAAATTATTTGTTTTTAATGTTCTTATTATATTAGCATCTCCATTTATATTTAATTTATGAAAATTATTAGATTTTCCAATATTTACATTACAATTAAATGTAAATTCTTGTTCCACAAAATCTCCTCCTATTATTTGATTTGCTTTTAATGTTAAACCCTGTTTTCTTATATATATATCATCTAAATGTAAATTCTGACTAGAATAATAATCAAATACACATAAATTACTTATTATACCATATCCATTTACATGTAATACTGGATTATGTATTATATTATTATGTATTATAGTATTATCACATTTATCTCTATTAATATTAACACAGCCATTAATATCAATTGCTAAATTAGGATAATTACAATCATAATATAAAGGTAATCCGGTACCATTTATATATAAATTATTCATATCATTAGTTGATTTTGATATATGAAATTCTAAAGGCATATTTGTAGTTGTTGTCATAATAACAGGTGATTTCTCATTATAACCCATCATTCCAACACCAAAACGAACAGCTTCAATTTCATTATTATTATTATTATATATACCAAATTGTAAATTTTCACATCTTCCATTAGGACTATCACTAATTTTTAATGGATGTGAATTAGAAAATGTAGATGAATATGTTCCAATTGTTAAATAATTAGGCGTATATATATTTTTAATAAGTGAATTACTATTATAATAACCATTAAAAAAAAGAAGATTAGAATTTACTGATTTTATAAGTGTTTCTAATTTTAATGATGTTAAATTACTATCAAATATAAAATTATCTATTTGAAAACTTTTTGCTATTATAGATCCTTTACATATTATATTATTATTTATATAAAATCCAGCATTAGTATCTCTTAATTCTCTTCTAGAAGCATTTACACCAATTCCATTATTATTAACTATAAAATTATAATAATTATCTATTGTATTTGTTGTTATATTTGTTCTTTCTCCAACTATAGCATATTCATTTAATGACATATCTAATTTTTCTAAATTTGATACATTACGAAGTCCTATTGCTACATTTTCTATATATAATTGTGAATTATTCATCTACTATTTTTATCTTATATATATATGTTTTTAAATCAATAAACTTTATTTTCAATTTTATTATTTAAATCTTTAATTGCTTCTATTAATACACCTATTATACCAATATAATTAACATTTTTATATCCTTCATTATTTGTATTTACCAATTCTGGAAATATTTCTTCTAATTCTTGAGCAATAACTCCTATATTTTTATTTTCATCCTTATTATAATTAAATGATACTCCTCTACATTTAAGAATTTTATCTAATGAATTTTCACATGTTTTTATATTATTCTTTAATCTAATATCTGATGTAGTATTTATTATACCATTTAATGCCATATTTCCATTTACATTTAAAACATAATTACTATCATTTTGTTCTATATATGATCCTATAGATACATATTTAGTAAAATTAACAACATTTGATCCTGTTATATTATTATTTATTACTAAATCATTATTAATTTTAACATTATTATTTACATATAATGAATATTGATTAGTATCTATATTTGAATTTCCTATTATAATATTTCCATATGTTTGAAATGTACCATTATTATTATTTGAATCTCCTATTATAACTTTTGGTGAATTTAATATAGATACATTTCCGTTAACTATTAATTTCTCATTATTTGATGATATATTATTTGATGAATTAATAAATATTGTTCCATTTTTATTAATATTCATTAATGATTTTACATTTCCATTACTATCATAATTAAACGAATGTATTGGATTATTTCCAGTTATATTATAATATATACTACCACTAATATCATTATTTGATGAAACTAATAATGATTGTTCTACTGGTGCTATAAGT
>Ga0208231_1000073_pt1 | contig 29769 bp, 42 predicted proteins | sample LakMenEpi15Jun12_FD_150702 | JGI IMG/M metagenome (GOLD analysis project Ga0208231, IMG submission 150702) | Freshwater microbial communities from Lake Mendota, WI - 15JUN2012 deep hole epilimnion (SPAdes) | ecosystem: Environmental > Aquatic > Freshwater > Lentic | place: Lake Mendota, Madison...
CACCCCCATTAACTGCCCCCCGCCAGCTTATGCGGTCAACGCCCCCACCCCATTTCTAACTTACCTCCCCTATATTGCGCCTGTCATTTTTTTAATGTACAGTCGTCGCCAACTCGGACCTACCCCGTGCAAATGACTGAAATTGTTCCGCCTTTGGAACGCGTGCCGATTGAGCCGCTTCCGCATATATCTGAGCGCGAGCGCATCCACGCTGCCGCGCAGACGGCGGTTTCGCTCATGCAATTAGGCGACGATTTCGAGATTACGCCCTATGACGAGGATATAGCGCGGTCTATATTCACCAGCGGACGTGCGGTCACCCGCACTGAGATGCAAATGCCGGGCGTTGTGGTCAAATTAAACGCGCTACTAGACGAGTATGACTACGCTCTGATAAAAGACGCAGACCGCATCCGCAACTACGTTATAAACCGGCTTCTCGAAGAGTCTACGGACCCGAAAAAGTCGTTGCGCGCCCTTGAGTTGCTAGGAAAAGTGGCCGCCGTTGACGTGTTTGTCGAGCGGAAAGAGGTTATGCTGACCCATCAGACGACGCAAGACATCGAAAACAGGCTGAAAGACTCCCTTGCGATCCTGCTGAACGCCGAAGATGCGAGTTTTGAGCCTGCCCCGCCCCGCCAACCAGCGGTTAACGTGTCCGACATCGACTTGGACGACGTTTTATGACCCTTGGGCTGGACCTGACCCCCGAACAGGTGCGCAAAATCCTGACAAACCTGCATAAACTGCCAGAATCCCAGCAGGCGCAGGTATTACGCGACATAGACGAGCTTACAGAGCGTAAACGCGCCAAGAAACGCCGTGAATCGTTGCTAGACTTCGTTATGCATGTTGATAAAAACTACAAGATTGGTGCCCATCATCGCCATTTGGCGAGCTTGTTAGAAGACATGGCGTTTGGCCGCAAAGACCGCGTCACTGTATCTATGCCGCCGCGCTTTGGTAAGTCGCAACTGACGTCTGTTTACTTCCCTGCGTGGTACATAGGCAATTTCCCCGATCGCCAGATCATGATGGTGACGCACACGGCTGATTTATCCGTCGATTTCGGTCGTAAAGTGAGAAATATAGTCGACTCCGATGCGTTTAGGTCTGTTTTTCCTGACGTCACGCTCGCATCAGACTCCAAAAGCGCGGGCAGATGGAATACGAGTCAGGGAGGTGTGTACTACGCTGCGGGTGTTGGTGGCGCCATTGCAGGTCGCGGTGCGCACTTTCTCTGTATCGATAAAGATGCCCTGGTAATTACGCGGGAGCGCGGGCGGGTGCCTGCGGGTACCGTCCAGCCCGGCGAACACGTGTGGGCGTTTAGCGGGTTTAGCGTGGTGCAACGCAGGTTTGTCAACTACGCGGATGCCTTGGTACATGTTGACGGAGTTGTCATGACGTCTAACCATCCGGTGTGGACGTTCGACGCTGGATGGGTCGAAAGTGGGGCATTGACGACTCGTTCATTATTACATACAATTACGGTATGGTCGTACACTCGGCTGTATTCGGAGATTTTGTATGGACAAGCGCGTAAAGCATGGGGCGAGTCGTTCTCGGGTTTACAACGTGTGGGCTCTGATGCGCCAGCGGTGCAACAACCCGAACGCGGCGAACTATCGGTGGTACGGCGAGCGTGGCGTAAAGTGTTGCGACGCGTGGAAAAGCTTTGCGGTATTTTTGGACGATATGGGGTATCCCCCGTTCGAGAAAGCCAAGCTGGACCGCGTGGATTCCGATGGGGACTATTGCAAGTCAAACTGTCGTTGGGTGGACGACGTCGCGCAAGCACGGAACCGGCGCAACAACGTGATGCTGACAGCGTTCGGGAAAACGCAGTGCATGTCAGCCTGGGCCGAGGAAACGGGAATGACGGTGGACCAAGTGCGCCACCGAGTTCTACGGCTGGGGATGCCTCCGGAAGCGGCGTTTACGGCGGCACGGATGAGTTGGGTGCAGCGCCACGTTCGACGGACGAATTTGGATGGCTCCAACGCGCGGGCGTTTTCTTCATTAGCCGATGCCGCAAAAGGCTCGGGGGTGGTGAAGGGGTCGTTATGGGCGGCTTTGAAGCGCTCATCGCCAGTAGAGTTTTCGGGTTACTTGTGGGAGTACGCCGAGTAAAGACACTGGACCTGGCACCTGTGTCGTCAACTGAAGTAGTTAACTTCCAAGTAGCTGATAGTAATACGTATTATGTGGGTGGATTGATAACCCATAATTGTATCGACGATGCCGTCAACGAGCAAGATATACTTAACAGTAACATGGACGTGCTGGATAAAGCTTACGATTGGTATGCTTATGGCGCGCGTACTCGTTTGATGCCCAACGGCTGCGTAGCTATTGTAGGTACGCGCTGGGCGCAGAACGATCTGATCGGGCGCGTTGTGCAAGACATGGTGCGTAACCCCGACTCGGATCAGTGGGAAGTAGTTGAGTTTCCGGCAGTGTTTGAAAAAACGGAAGCTGACGGCACCCGGACGACGTCGTCGTTATGGCCGGAGCAGTGGAGTGTTGAGTCGCTATTGCGAACGAAGGCGTCGATGCCGCCGTTCCAGTGGAGCGCCCAGTACATGCAGTTGCCGACCTCGGCGGAAGCGGCGATCATCAAGCGGGAGTGGTGGCAGCCTTGGGAAGCGGATGAGCCCCCGACGTGCGACTACATTATCATGTCGTTGGATGCTGCCGCAGAGAAAACAACACGGTCAGACTTTACGGCGCTGACTACGTGGGGGGTGTTTACGCGCGATGGCGAGGACGGGTACCCTGTAAATCACATTATCTTGCTCAATTCGATCAAGGAGCGCTGGGAATTTCCGACGCTCAAGCGGCGGGCCTACGAGGAATACAACGAGTGGAAGCCAGACTGGTTCGTAGTTGAGAAGAAGTCTGCGGGTACGCAGTTGTACCAAGAGATGCGGGCAGCAGGTGTCCCTGTGCAAGAATTCACTCCACATCGCGGTTCAGGTGACAAGACGGCCCGTCTCAACTCTGTGTCTGATATATTTGCATCCGGTATGGTATGGTATCCTGCCGGTAGACGGTGGGCTGAAGAGGTTGTCGATGAGGTGTGCGGGTTCCCCGCGATGCCGAATGATGACCTGTGTGACTCTACCGTCATGGCGCTAATGCGGTTCCGCAACGGCGGGTTTATCCAACTACCGGGCGACCGCTGGGACGACGCTCCCTATAAGGCGCGGCGCGCTGCATACTACTGAGGAATAAACTATGGCGATGGAAAAAGGTCTTTACCAAGCCCCTATGGGCCTAGAAAACGCAGCGATGATGGGCGAGCCGCCGATCGAGATTGAGATCGAAGATCCGGAGTCCGTGCGCATCCAAGCGGGCGGGATGGAGCTTGAGTTAACCCCGGACGACGAGACGGGCGAGGATTTCGACGCTAACCTGGCGGAGTATCTGGACGAGAACGTTCTTGGCCGCATCAGCGAAGAGCTTCAGGAGTATTACAGCACGGACATCGGCTCCCGCAAGGAGTGGGAAGACACGTATCAGGAAGGCATTGACCTGCTCGGTCTCAAGATCGAGGAGCGTACGGAGCCGTGGGACGGAGCGTGTGGTGTTAGCCATCCGATCCTGGCAGAGGCGGTAGTCAAGTTCCAGTCCGAGACGATCATGGAGACGTTCCCGGCGAGTGGCCCTGTGAAGTGCAAAATCGTAGGCCGGGTGACCCGTGAGAAGGAAGAAGCGGCGGAGCGCGTTCGTGACGATATGAACTATTACCTGACGGAGAAGATGACCGACTACCGTCCGGAGCATGAGCGACTGCTGTGGAACCTGCCGATCGCGGGTTGCGCGTTGAAGAAGGTGTATCAGGACCCGTTCTTGAAGCGCCCTGTGGCGTTGTTTGTACCTGCTGAAGACTTCATCGTCCCCTACGGCGCTACGGACTTGTTGTCCGCGCCGCGTTACGCCCACCGCATGAAGAAGCCCAAGAACGAGATGCGCAAGCTGATGGTGGCCGGGTTCTACCGCGACGTGGAGCTGGGTGAGCCGACACAGGATACGGACGAGATCCGTAAGCGCAAAGATGACTATGCGGGCATGGATGCGGCTAAAGATGACCGTTTCACGCTGCTGGAGTACCACGTAGACCTCGATATTGAAGGCTACGAAGACACAGATAAGGATGGGGAGTACACGGGCATCGCGCTGCCCTACGTCGTACATATGGAGAAAGGCACCGGTAAGGTTCTGGCCGTTTACCGTAACTGGAAAGAGGACGACGACACCAAACAGAAGCGCATCCACTTCAGTAAGTACGGCTACATCCCCGGGTTCGGGTTTTACGACTTTGGTCTGATCCACCTCGTTGGTGGGTTCGCCAAGGGCGCTACTTCGTTGCTCCGCCAACTGGTGGACGCAGGCACATTGAGCAACCTCCCAGGGGGTTTGAAATCGCGGGGCCTACGCATTAAGGGCGACGATACGCCGATTGCTCCGGGTGAGTTCCGTGACGTCGATGTGCCGAGCGGAGCGATCAAGGAAAACATCATGACGCTGCCGTATAAAGAGCCGTCGATGGTGTTGTACCAGTTGCTTGAGAACATCGTGGCCGAAGGCCGTCGGTTCGCCGCTGTGGCTGACGTTAACGTAGCGGATATGCAGCCCAACGCTCCGGTAGGCTCTACGCTTGCTGTGCTCGAGCGCACGCTGAAGACTATGAGCGCGATCCAAGCGCGCGTCCATGCAGCGATGAAGCAGGAATTCAAAATCATCAAGACGATGGTGCAGGAGTACGCTCCGGCTGAGTACAGCTACGATGTGGATGCTCCGGAAGGCGCTAAGGCGAAGCAGTCGGACTACGACATTGTCGACATTATCCCGGTGTCAGACCCCAATGCGTCGACTATGTCGCAGCGTATCGCGCAGTATCAAGCGGTACTGCAACTGGCTCAGACCGCTCCGCAGTTGTATGACTTGCCGGTACTGCATCGTCAGATGGTGGAAGCCCTTGGGGTGCGCAACGCGGACAAACTGGTGCCCAACCAAGATGATATTAAGCCGATGGACCCGGTGTCCGAGAACATGGCGGTGATTAAGGGCGATCCGATCAAGGCGTTTATGTACCAAGACCACGAGGCGCATATCGCTACGCACATGGCGTTCGCGCAAGACCCGAAGATCCAGCAGATCATGCAGAACGATCCGGGGGCGCAAACCAAGATGGCGGCTGGATCGGCTCACATCGCGGAGCATGTGGCGTTCGCTTACCGGGCTGAGATCGAGAAGCAGCTTGGTGTGGCGCTGCCTCCGCCTGACGAGAAGCTGCCGGAGGATGTTGAGGTTGACCTGTCGCGTCTGACCGCGCAGGCTGCACAGCGCCTGTTGCAGAAGAATCAGGCCGAGGCTCAGCAACAGCAGGCGCAACAACAGATGCAAGATCCGATAGTCCAGATGCAGATGCAAGAGCTTCAGATCAAGCAGGGCGAGCTTCAGCGCAAGACGCAGAAAGACCAGATGGACCACGAGATCGAGAAACAACGGTTGATAATCGAGCTGGAGCGCATCGCGTCGTCTGAGAAAACTCAGGGCGCGCAGTTGGGAGCCCGGGTTGTTGACAGCGCGAACAAAGCGGTCTTGCAGCAAGAGAAACTGAGTGACGCCAAGAAGCTTGAAGGCTTCCGGGCTGGGATGACGGCCAGTAGGCCGCCGAAACCGACTCCGAACGTGGAGTAACGCATGATCGACCCATTCGTAGAGCACCTACGCAAAAGAATCAGGGAAGAAGCCGCATCTGTGTCAGACGTATTGACTACGGGCGGGGCTAAAACCTTTGATGAGTACCGTCATCTGACGGGCATCCTTCACGGGCTGGCTATCGTCGAACGTGAAATTAACGACCTTATGGACGCACTTAACAAGGAGTAATCATGTCTACAGTCGAGCAGACTGCAACTGACGAGCAGATGGACGCAGGGCTACCTAAACCCATCGGCTACAAGATCTTGATCGCATTACCCGAGATCGAAGAGACGTACGAGAGCGGCATTATTAAAGCCGATATGACGCGCAAACACGAGGAAGTATCTACCGTAATTGGCGCTGTGTTGGAGCTAGGCCCAGATGCCTACAAAGACGCGTCCAAGTTCCCGAATGGTCCGTGGTGTAAGGAAGGTGATTTTGTCATCATCCGAGCGTACTCGGGCACTCGGTTCAAGCTGTACGGTAAAGAGTTCCGTTTGATTAACGATGACACCGTGGAAGGCATTGTTGCTGACCCCCGTGGCTATTCTCGTGTATGAGGTGAATCATGGCAAACGAAGAAATCATGGCCCCGCTTGATTTGAGCGGTAACGACGTAGACGCGCAGTACGACGAGGACAATGAAGCCCCTGAATCCGCGCCGGGCGTTGATGTAGAGGTCGTCGACGACACTCCCGCTTCCGACCGGGGCCGCGCTCCGCTACCGGATGATGTTAAGCAGCGTCTCGACGATGACGATGAAACCGAAGAGTATTCCCATAAGGTCAAGCAGCGCATCGACCAGATGAAAAAGGCGTGGCACGACGAGCGCCGTGCTAAGGAAGCGGCACTCCGTGAGCGCGAAGAGGCTATTCGTGTGGCGCAGACCGCGTACCAAGAGCGCGTGGCATACCAGCAGCGGCTTCAGGAAGGCGAGACGTGGGCTATTGAGCAGGCGAAGCAACGCGCAGCGCTTCAGCTGGAACAAGCCAAGCGGGCGTATCGGGAGGCATACGAGGCAGGCGACTCAGAGCGGCTAGTGGACGCGCAGCAGGCGATGAGTACGACTACGCTGGAAGTAGACCGATTAAATCAATACCGTCCACAATATGCTTTACAATCAGCACAAAACGCGGTATACACGCAACAACAGACCGAACCGGAGCGTTACGTTCCACCCGAACCGGACTCCCGCACTCAGGAGTGGGGTGAGCGAAACAAATGGTTTGGCGCTGATGATGAGATGACCAGCTTTGCGTTGGGCGTCCACAAACGGTTGGTTGATGAGGGCGTTTCGCCTAACACCGACGAGTATTACGAGCGTATTGACGCTCGCATGAGAACTGTGTTCCCGGACAAGTTCGGGAGCAAAAAGCGGCAATCCTCTACTGTTGTCGCGCCGGTAGGTCGTTCTCCTAAAGGCAAGAAGGTAGTGCTGACTCAAACGCAGGTCTCTCTCGCTAAGCGACTGGGGATTACCCCCGAAGCGTATGCCCGCGAACTTGTTAAACAACAGGAGATGTAAAAATGGCTCGTGAGAATCGTGATCTGCAAACCCGCGAATCAATGTCGCGCAAGAAGCTGTGGCAACCGGCTGATCTGTTGCCTTCGCCTACCCCGCTAGAGGGGTATGAGTTTCGTTGGATTCGTAAGTCCATGATGGGACAATCCGACCCGACGAACACTTCGCGTAGCTTCCGCGAAGGTTGGGAACCATGCCGTCTCGAAGACCACTCGGAACTGGCGCTGTCCGTTGACAGCGATGCCAAGAACTCCGGACTGGTTGAAGTGGGAGGGTTGATTCTTTGTAAAATGCCGACGGAAATGGTGCTGGCACGCAACGCGTACTACCAGCAACACACGCAGGCACAAATTGAATCGGTGGAACACAGCCTGATGCGTGAGAACGACCCTCGGATGCCGCTGTTTAAGGACAGCAAGTCCTCGGTCACTTTTGGTCGTGGCTCGTAAGAGTCGTAAACTTTTTTAATTTAGGAGATCAACATGGCAACTACTGCTGCTCCGTACGGGCTCAAACCCGTCAATCGTGTTGATGGTATGCCGTATGCTGGCGCGACTCAGGCTTGCCTGATCGACCCGGCTGGTGAAGCCACCAACTTGTTCTATGGCCAAGTCGTCATCATCGGCGCTGATGGTTATATCGCTCTTGCTACGGGTACGGGTGCAGACCTGACCACCAATAGCATCAGTGGCACCACTGGCGTTGGCGCTATCGGCGTGTTCGTAGGCTGTTCTTATGTCAACACACAGGGTCAACAAGTGTGGTCGCAGTACTATCCGTCTGCCACCGCTAACGGCGGCGCCATTACGGCTTACGTCGTGACCGACCCGAACGTTGTATTCCAAGGTCAGCTGGATGGTTCCGGTGCACAAGCTGTTTTGGGCGCTAACACCTTCTTCGCCGCTGCTCAGTCCACCAGCACGGGTTCTACCCAAACTGGTAACTCGACCTCGGCTCTGGACGCTACTGTTCAAACCGCTGCCGCTGCGTTCCGTATTGTGGGCTTTGCGTCCACTCCGGGTGATGCTTACACCGACGTGTTGGTTAAGTTCAACCCCGGTGCGCATCAGTACACCAACAACGTCGGCCTGTAAGGTTTTAAGTGAACAAGGTCTGTACCGTGTGTTGTGTAGAGAAGCCGATAATGGCTTTCTATGCACGCAAGCAAATGCTTGACGGGCACAGGTCCGAGTGCAAAGAGTGCACCTTGGCCAGAAGTGGCAAGTGGCGCGATGCGAATCCGGACGCATACAAATCGTCCGTGGAAAAACATCGAGCTGCCAATAAGGATCGTATTCTGGATGCAGATAGGTTGTACCGCGAACGTAATCGAGCTGAAATTCGCGCTCGTGCACGTGAACGTTACGCTGCCGATCCGAATCCGCACAAGGATAGTGTCAAGCAGTCTGCCGCAAAATATCCAGACCGGATTGCTGCGGCCCTTAAGCGTTTTTATGCGAATAACCCGGAGTATCGGGCTAAATACAACACACAGTATTACAAGGCAAATCGCGCAAAGTGCATTGCCTTGGCCAAGAAGCGTGAAGAGCGCATGAAGCATCAATCAAAAATTGTTGCGGGATTGACTCAAGCGTACAAGGCTGAGGTAGACGCTATGTACCACTTTTGTCAGGTGTTTGCTGGGTACGAGGTAGACCACATCGTGCCAGTTCAAGGCAAGTGCGTGACTGGGCTGGACGTGCCTTGGAATATGCAGATTTTGACAATCACGGAAAACCGGCGCAAAAGCAACAAGTTCGACCCTGCGCTGTGGCAAAGCATCAATAAACCATCAGTGTTAAATTTTTTATAGGAGGCTATTATGGCCATCAGTAGAAGTCAATTACTCAAAGAGTTGCTCCCGGGCCTGAACGCTTTGTTCGGTATGGAGTACAAACGCTACGGCGAAGAGCACAAAGAGATCTTCGAAACCGAATCCTCGGATCGTTCCTTTGAAGAAGAAACCAAGCTGGCTGGTTTCGGTGCTGCTCCGGTTAAGAGTGAAGGCGCTGCTATCGCTTACGATAACGCGCAAGAAGCTTGGACCGCTCGCTACACCCACGAAACTATCGCTATGGGCTTCTCGATCACTGAGGAAGCGGTGGAAGACAACCTGTACGACTCGCTGTCCGCCCGTTACACCAAGGCGCTTGCCCGCGCTATGGCGTACACCAAGCAAGTTAAGGCCGCTGCCATCCTGAACCAAGGCTTCACCGGTTCTGGCAACCCGACCTACGGTGACGGCAAGGTGCTGTTCGCTACTGACCACCCGTTGGTCTCTGGCGGCACTAACTCCAACCGTCCGACCACTGGCGCTGACCTGAACGAGACTTCCTTGGAAGCCGCCGTCATTCAGATCGCTGGCTGGACTGATGAGCGTGGCTTGCTGATTGCAGCTAAGCCGAAGAAACTCATCATCCCGCCGTCCTTGCAGTTCGTTGCTACCCGTATTCTGGAAACGGAAAACCGCGTGGCTACGGCTGACAACGACATCAACGCGCTGAAGAACAACGGTTCCATCCCGGAAGGCTACACTGTTAACCACTGGTTGACCGATTCGAACGCTTGGTTCTTGACCACGGATGTTCCCAATGGCCTGAAGCACTTTGTCCGTACTCCGCTGAGCACTGGTATGGACGGAGACTTTGACACTGGCAATGTGCGTTACAAGAGCCGTGAGCGCTATTCTTTTGGCGTGAGCGACTCCCTGGGCGTTTACGGATCTCCGGGCGCGTCCTAAGCTGTAAAATCAAGCACTTAGGTGTGTTTGGAACCCCGCTTCGGCGGGGTTTTTATTGGGGTGCAGCATAGCGGGGGTTGCTTTCGCTTTTGGGGTAGGGTATGATGCCAACTATGGTAATCGCGTTAATGCCATCGAAATCTTAGGAGCAACTCAATGGGTAGAAAACTGACACTGCAAGACTTCGTTACCGCCGCAGCGCAGACGCACGGGGGTAAGTACGACTACTCGCGGGTGGTATACGAGGGGGGCCGTAGGCCGGTTGAGATAATATGCCCTCAGCACGGGGGCTTTAATCAAGCCCCGGGTAAACACCTAAGTGGGCAGGGGTGCCCTAAATGCGCAGGTAGGGGGGCAGATTGGATTCAGCGTTTCCGTGATGTGCACGGGGGTAAGTATGGCTACTCATTGTTTGAGTACACTGGGAGTCAAGCCAAATCAAAGATAATCTGCCCCCAACATGGGGTGTTCGAGCAAACGCCCCGCAATCATTATCAAGGGAAGAACGGTTGCCCTAAGTGCACAGGTAAGGGGGTGGATTGGGTTGAGCGGTTTCAGTCAGTACATGGTGATGCATATGACTACTCATTGGTGGCATATGTAGGATACCAAACCAAAGTAAAGATTGTGTGCCGACAACATGGGGTATTCGAGCAGACACCAGATAATCATTACCACGGGAAACAGGGTTGCCCTAAGTGCGCAGGGGCTAGAATCCGTAATGCAAAGCAGATGTGTATTGATGAGTTCGTGGCGAGGGCAGACAAGGTGCATGGCGGTAAGTTTCTGTACACTGACAAGCAGTTCGACAACGTTTTGACCAGTAAAATTAACGTGTTCTGCCGCCAGCATTCGCAGTGGTTTACCCAAACGCCCGTAAACCACCTCTCAGGTAAAACAGGGTGCCCCAAATGCAACAACATGAAGTCCGCCCCAGAAGACGCCATCGCCACTATGCTTTCCAGGTTTACCCCGATTGAGCGCCGCAACCGTGCGCTGCTGGCCCCCCGTGAGCTGGACATATTTATGCCGGAAAAGGCGTTGGCGGTTGAATACTGCGGGGAGTACTGGCACTCCCACGGTGATGAGGAGCATGAAGCCCGGTACTCTATGAACCATTTCCGTAAATACCAAGATTGCAAGGCCCGTGGCATCCGGCTCTTGACGATTTTCGAGTCCGAGTGGAAAGAACACAATTACGCGATCCGACGACTGCTGCGCAACGCGGTTGGGGCGTCTCGTGGGAAACTGATGGCGCGAAAGTGCGAGCTACGTATGGTTGAGCATAAGGAAGCTGCGGCGTTTTACGACCGGTATCACCCGCAGGGCGGTTCTGGTACAGGCGCCCATTACGGTTTGTATTGGGGCGACAAACTGGTGGCCTGTATGCGGTTCACAGAAGGCGCGAACGATAGGGGCGTCAATAAAAAACGGGAGTGGACGCTCACGAGGTATGCCACGCGTATTACGGTATCCGGTGGGGCTTCTCGGTTGTTTAGCGCGTTTCTGAAGGACAAGAACCCAAGGACGGTAAAGTCCTTCTCGGACAACCGGTATTTTGATGGGGGTATGTACAGCGCGTTGGGGTTCGATTTGTTTGAGGAAACGAAACCGGATTACATGGTGTGGCACCCTAAGCTGGGGCTGCTTAATAAGCCCGCGTGGCAACGACGAAGTATAGTTACGCGCGCCCGTGAGATTGGACGTGACATTGAGTTTGACCACGAAGCGGACCCTAGAACTGAGCGGGATATGACGTTCTTGCTAGGCGGACGGCGCATATATGACTGCGGTAAGAAAAAATGGGTATGGAGCCGTTGACATCCAGTATTTGTGGTGCTATAAAGCCCTCAGTTCCGGGAACTTTCTTTAGCCCAGCAGACCGGCCCGGCGGACGATGCACAGACTGATGGGCGACTCGTGCATGAGGAAACATCATGGCTCAAACTTCGTTCTCCGGTCCGGTAAACCTTGGCGCCTATACGGTCGCCACTGCCCCGTCTGCCACCACTGGCTCTGTCGCTTATTTCTCCAACGGCGCGGCGGGTAGCCCTGTCTTGGCTTTCTACGACGGCACCGACTGGCTGCGCTGCGACACGCTCGCCGCTATCTCCGCTTCTTAATTAGGAGCCTGTCATGGGTATGCAGACCGACGTTTTAAGCGCGGTTGCTACCGCAAGTGGCTCGATGATTAGTGGGCGCACCCGCCTTAAGGGTTTTGTGCTCACGTCGTCCGCCTCTGCGGGCAGTGTTGTTTTTCGAGACGGCGGTGTTTCTGGTACCGTTCGCTTGACGCTCAACACTCCGGCATCCGCTGGGTTTCATGACATCGTAATTCCCGGTGAGGGTGTTTTGTTCAGCTCCGACATCTATGTCGCGCTGACGAACGTTACGTCCGTCACTATTTTCTACGGTTGAGGTGAGAGATGGGTAATAAAGTTGATCCCAAAGCTAAGGCACAGCCACGGTTTATTCCCGGGTTTCGCTCCGGCATGACCTTAAAAGAGCTCGACGAGCTTCGTTATCCGTCTACTGGCAAAGCGCTCACACCAGCGCAGATGGAAAACGACGTAACTCCTCCCGCCAGCGTGCTGAAGAAGTTCGGTTGCGGTGGCAAGGTCAAGATGGCCAAAGGCGGCTCTGTCTGTCGTGGCGGTGGCGCGGCGACGCGCGGCATTAAATTCCGTGGGGTGAAATGATGGGGATCAAGCTCGGTGATATTTCTCCTGCCGCTGCTCTTATGGGCAGCAAGGGCGTGCTTAACGATACGTTTCGGCAGATGCCCATGTTGAAGGGAATTACGAAGACGCCCGAAGAAGAAGCGGAAGAAGAGCGCGCGCCAATCGGTGTGGCGTATAAAAAAGGCGGATCTGTTCGCGGTTGTGGGTGTGCTAAACGCGGCGTGAAGAAATGTAAGGTGTGCTGATGCCTAAATCGCCCGCGTGGACTCGTAAAGAAGGTAAAAACCCGAAAGGGGGGCTCAACGCTAAGGGCCGTGCCTCGTACAACAAGGCGAACCCCGGTAAGCCGATCCCGAGCTTCTTGAGTTCGCAGCTCAGTATGTGCGCGAGATGAGCGCATTAGGAGACTGACATGGCTTCTGACAAGATCGCTGCGCTGCGGAACCTACGCGAGTACTTCAAATCTCCGGAATACACGCCCCCCAAGCTCCGTGACATGACTCCGGATCGCAAGGGTGACGACGCTAAAGCAGAGACGTTCAGTCTTGATAAGCCGACGTTCCGTTCCGATAAGGCGTTGCGGTACTCTGGCGGCGGTAACGTTCGTGGCTACGGCAAAGCCCGTGGCGGAAAGAAATGTAAGGTGTATTGATGGCCTCGACAGGGACGACCGCGTTTAACCTTGACGTCAATGACATCATCGAAGAGGCTTTCGAGCGCTGTGGTGCTGAAGTGCGGTCAGGTTATGATTTCCGTACGGCGCGCCGTAGCCTCAACCTCATGCTGTTGGAGTGGGCTAATCGCGGCATCAACATGTGGACCATCGAGGAAGGGACTCAGGTTCTTACCGCAGGTACCGCGACGTACGCACTGCCCGCTGACACCGTCGATTTGATCGAGCATGTTATCCGTACGGGTACTGGAACTACGCAGGCTGATTTGAACATCAGCCGTATCTCGGTATCTACGTACGCGTCGATCCCTACCAAGACCAGTACTGGGCGCCCGATCCAGATTTACATCCATCGTGGCACGGATAATCCGTCGTTCAAAGTCTGGCCCATTCCGGATAGCTCGCAGACATACACGCTTATTTACTGGCGCTTACGCCGCATGGACGATGTCGGTAACGGCACGAACACGCAGGATATTCCGTTCCGGTTCCTGCCGGTGATGGTCTCTGGGCTGGCGTACTACCTGTCGATGAAGCTGCCTGATGGCCCGAACCGTATGCCCGCACTGAAGGCGCAGTACGACGAAGCTTGGGACTTGGCCAGTTCGGAAGATAGAGAAAAGGCCCCGTTAAGGCTCATAGGAAGGGTATACAGATAACTATGCCATCCAAAGATCCCGCCGTTAGGCACAAGTGGTATCTGGCGAATAAAGCCAGTGTCATAGCGCGTAGTAAAGCGCGGCGTCTGCGCATCCAACTGGAAAACGCCCCCGGTAAAGCGCGAATTGCCTCGGAGAAACGGGCTGCGCCAAAGTCCTGCACCTCCTGCGGAGCAGATATTACAGCGATATACCCTAAATATAAAATGCAGTGCGCAGAGTGCGTGGCGTCCTATATGGCGGCGTATCGCAGAAAGAACGCGGGGCGCATATCAGCGCTAAAAAAAGCGTGGGGCGTCGAAAACAGGGAGAAAAAAGCTGCGAGCGACGCGCAGTACGCGCGGGATAACCCTGAGCGCCGTAGAAACGCCCGTACCAAGTGGGCGGCTAACAACAAGGCCCAAGACGCGCAGTGTAAACTAACGAACCGCATGGCCCGTAGCAGGCGCCTTCCGGGATGGCTGACAGTTGACGATCTATGGCTTATAGCGCAAATATATGGCTTGTCGCAGCTACGCACTAAGGTAACGGGGTTCGCTTGGAATGTGGACCATATACTCCCGTTGAACGGGCGTAAGGTTTCTGGGCTGCACGTGCCAGACAATCTGCGGGTTATACCGGCGCGGGATAACTTTAGCAAGAATAATCGGTTTGAGGTTGACGGTGGGTAACCGGTTTGTTCAGGGTAAGAAGGCGTTTGGGTTCTGCGATGTGTGCGGCCAGCGCTATGATCTGCCTAAGCTTAAACCGTTGACTATCAAGACAAAGATCACTAATATCCTTGCGTGTCCGGAGTGCTGGAACCCAGACCAGCCGCAGTTGCAGTTAGGGATGTATCCGGTTGATGACCCGCAAGCGCTGCGTAACCCACGGCCTGATACTGCGCTGGTTGTTAGTCGGGACATTCAATGGGGCTGGAACCCGGTAGGGGGTCCGCGCGCAGATGACGATGGGCTTACGCCGAATCCCTTAGTTGCTGACGGTAGTGTAGGAAGTGTAACGGTGGTGACGACATGAATTATTCTCAACTTGTAACCGCGATCGAAGACTACATCGAAGCGAGCGACAGCACGTTCGTGGCTAACATCCCGAACTTTGTCAAAGCTACCGAGCAAAAGGTCTACAACACCGTCCAACTACCCGCGCTGCGGAAGAACGTCACGGGGGCTACGACTTCGGGTAACAAGTACCTCGGCATCCCGTCTGATTGGCTGTCCACGTTCTCTTTGGCTGCAGTTGACCCCACCACGGGCGCGTATACGTACCTCCTGAACAAGGATGTGAATTACATCCGCGAGGCGTTTCCGTTCCCGGCAACTACTGGCGCTCCTACCCACTATGCGGTGTTCGACAATACGTCGTTTATTCTCGGCCCTACACCGGATGCAGCATATGCGATGGAGCTCCATTACTTCTATTACCCGGAATCCATCGTCACGGCAGGTACCTCATGGCTTGGTAATAACTTCGATACGGTTCTCTTGTACGGTTCGCTGGTAGAAGCTAATATGTTCATCAAAGGCGAAGCGGATATGACCGCGACGTACCAGAAGCAGTTCGATGAGGCGCTGGCTAAGTTGAAAGTTTTGGCTGACGGCAAAGACCGTCAGGATGCGTACCGCTCCGGTCAGGCGCGGATTCAAGTGATGTAACTCAAGGAGACCACGGTGTTCAAAGCAGAAATTCCAGCGTTGTTTGGTATTCGCGTCGAAACGACGTCGAACCGGGGCTTCACTCCCGAGGAAATTGCCGAGCGCGCGCTGGACAAGCTCATGTATGTGAGCGAGACTGCGGACCCGATGGTCAAAGCACAAGCGATGGTTTTCAAAGACCAGATTCGACAAGTATTGACGCACCACATGCACGAGGCAATTCGGTCTTACAAGACCACTCTGTGTGCGGAGCTCACTAAGCAGGGGCATGGTGACATAGCCCAACTCATCATCCATATTTAAGGAGTATCAACATGGCGGGTTGTGTGTACGTAGCCACTAACAGCGTAAACGGTAAGCAATCAGTGTTCCGTGTCTGTAACGGTAAGTACCCCTCCGTTAAGGGGTTAAAATTTTCTTATGTGAGGTAACACATGATTACTCAAGCACTTTGTACTTCGGCGAAAGTCGAGTTCCTCAACGGCATTCACGCGTTCGGCACCTCTGTTGTCCGCGCTTCTACCACTGCGGACACTTTCAAGGTCGCTCTGTATACGTCCTCCGCTACTCTTGGCGCTACGACTACAGAGTACTCGGCAACCAACGAAGTTTCTGGCACTGGATATACGGCGGCGGGTAACACCCTCACCACCGTCGCGCCGACGTCGTCTGGCACCACTGCGTTCTTGGACTTCAACGACACCACGTGGTCAACCGCTACGATTACCGCAAATGGCGCGTTGATTTACAATAGCACCCAAGGCAATAAGGCTGTCGCTGTGCTGGCCTTTGGCGGGGACAAAACCTCTACGGCTGGCGATTTCACCATCGTGTTCCCGACCGCCGATAGTAGCAATGCCATAATTCGGATCAGTTAACGCAATATATTGCGTTAGCCGCATCAGTAGTACCCTACGCCCCTTCCGGGGCGTAGGAGCTAGTAGTTTATAGGCGGGCATTCTATGGGTAGCTGGAGCGAAGGATCGTGGAGCATAGGCGCATGGGGTAACGGCGCTGCGTCTGCTGACGTCTCCGGCGTAGCTGGCACTACAAGTCTTGGTAACGAGTCTGTAGTAGCTAAAGCTACTATATATCCAACTGGTGTAGTAGGAACGACCGCGATTGGTGACGTGCACATGGCCGTTACGGCCACAGTGTATTTAACAGGCGTCGTCGGTACTACGAGCGTTGGTAACGAGAGTGTAACCGCTGGCGCGAAAGCGTATCCGGCAGGCGTAGCTGGTACCACAGGCTTAGGTAATGAATCTATCGTTGCTAAGGCCAATGTATATCCGTCAGGTGTGGTGGGTACTACAGCGGTCGGCACCGTCAACTATGCAGAAACGTGGACTGGTTGGGGCTCGGGTCCGTGGAGTCGTGGATCGTGGGGCTCAGATGTTGTTCTCGCGGTGGTGAGCGGTGTATCTGGCTCAGGTGCGGTTGGCGGTGAGAGTGTAACCGCTGGCGCGAAAGCGTATCCGGCAGGCGTAGCTAGTACCACAGGCTTAGGTAATGAATCTATCGTTGCTAAGGCTAACGTCACCCCGGTAGGGGTTGTCGGCACCATAGCCCTTGGCGCAGCGACCGTCGTTGCTAAGGCTAACGTCACCCCGGCAGGCGTAGCTGGTACCTCCGCGCTTGGGGAAGCGACCACGCGTACAGATAACCGATTTGGGGTCACGGGGGTTGTTGGTACTACCGCCCTTGGCGCAGCGACCGTCGTTGCTAAGGGCAACGTATGCCTCCTGAGCGTTTATGGAACAGGTCAGGTGGGGCAGGTGTTAGTTTGGGGCGAGATCGACACATCTCAGACCCCTGTTTGGGGCGAGATCGACACATCTCAGACCCCTAATTGGTTGAAAATAGCTGCGTAGGAGCGGTAATGATTACTGTAATTGAAGCTACCGATAACGACACCCGGCATGAAGTACAGCTTACATGCGCGGCGTGCGGGTATGATCTTGACGAACAAGAGCTTACAACAGATACTTGTGCGGACTGCGGAGCTGCGTTAAACCTAGCGCAGCGTATTAAGATTTACGCAACTTCCGTACCCGCTGCTAAGGGTGCAGCTACATTTTAACAGGAGTTTTTGATGGCTACTTCATACACTACGATCCTAAAGCTGGCGATGCCAGCTACAGGCGAGCTCTCCGGCACGTGGGGCACTGTCGTAAACGACAACGTCACGCAGATGGTTGAGCAGGCCGTTACGGGCCGAGCCGCGATTTCTTCTTGGACGTCTAACTCGCATACCCTGACTGAAGCAAACGGCACGACCAGCGAGTCACGCTGCGTAATGCTAGACCTGAGCGGTACCCTGACGGCCACGGGCACCGTTGTCGTTCCCGCGAGCTTTACCAAGATGTACATCGTCCGAAACGGCACAACCGGCGGCTACGCCGTTAACGTGGGCATGGCGACCGGCACTACGGTCACAGTCCCTAACGGAGCTACCGTCGTTGTCTACGTGGACGGAACCAACGCCAAGTCGGTATCCGCATCTATTACGAGCGGATATGAAGTTAATCTTACAGCTACGGCGGACACGACCGTTACGCTTCCTACTACGGGCACGCTGGCTACTCTGGCGGGTACTGAGACGCTGACGAATAAAAACCTAACGTCTGGAACAAATACCTTCCCAACGCTGAACCAGAATACTACTGGGACCGCAGCTACGGCGGGTGCGCTTGCGAATACAGGGGGTTGGGCTGTTACCCCCAGTGGCACGACGCTGTACTTCGCATACAATGGAACCAACGTAGGGTCATTGACTTCCGCTGGTGTATTTACTGTTATTGGCAATGTTGTTGCCAATGGTACTGTTTAAGGAGTAAAAAATGGCGACATCGTTAGTAAGTACCGGAGTAGCTTTTCCAGATGGTACAACACAGACTACGGCGGCTGCGGCTTCTTTTGCCTCTGGCACTGTCATGCTGTTTTCGCAGACCTCTGCGCCTACTGGCTGGACAAAAGACACCACAAACTATAACAACTATGCTTTGCGTGTGGTTACGGGTACGGTTTCAAGTGGTGGTTCTGTTGGTTTCACTACTGCGTTTGCTAGTCAAACTCCATCGGGTTCGGTGAGTGTAAATACAAGCGGACTGAGCGCGGGTGCGACAACACTGACTACGGCGCAGATGCCGAGCCATACTCACTCCGCTAGTGTCGGTTGGAACTATAATGGTTCTGGTGGTGGAATTAGGGGCGACTTCCAAACCGGCAGCCCGTTAGCCGGTTATGTATTTGCAACAGGCGGTGGTGGCTCTCACTCGCACTCAATGTCTGGTTCAGCATCCGCAACATTCTCTGGTTCCGCGATGAACTTGGCTGTGCAGTATGTCGATATTATCCGTGCAACCAAGGATTGATCGTGAAGCTTGAAGCGAAAGCAAACTGCCCACTAAACGGATTCCAGCAGTGTAAACAACTGGATTGCGCGTGGTTTTTGCAGATTCAAGGCAAGAACCCTAATACTGGTGAAGAAGTTAACGATTGGGGCTGCTCAATGGCGTGGCTACCGATGTTACTTATTGAGAACAGTATGCAGCAAAGGCAAACAGGCGCGGCTGTTGAGTCATTCCGAAACGAGATGGTGCGATCCAACGAGGAAGCAAGCGCAATGCTGCTTTCTGGTAAGACAATGTTCATAGGAGAACAAGCATGAAATTTACGATTATCCCTGACGACGGATTTGTTAGTGTTGATGGTATTGGGTATTCCGATTTGGCTATTAGTATTGACCCGTCTATCCATGCTGTGCAGTGGTATGGAGAGTTTGGTGAGATTGAGTACCGCTCCGTATTTGACGGCAGCATCATTACGAAACCGCAAAACGAGACTATTACTGGTAGTGCGCGGTTCCAATCGGTGCTGGATGTATGGAGTCTGGCGCACGAAGAAGCAATGCACCCAACGCCTGCCCCCCCTGCCGCTACTGATCCAACCCCATTGCCTGTAACCTAAAGGCTTGCGCCATGAGTATATTGGTGTGTGGCGGCTATGGAGACCAAGGCAAGATTGTAAACTTGCGTGGTGGCACCGTCTTCAACACCAAAGGCGAGGTTTACGTCAAAAAGAACGGGTTGGTGTCTATCCGGCAACCAAGTGTAATTGCCAACGATAGCCATTATGTTAAGTTAGATGCGTCATCGGACCCGCACGACATATTTGGAAACAGCATCGTGTCTTCTGGTAACGACGTTGTGTACACCGTTGATCCCGATCTGAAGCTTGTTGAGCATTATGCGTTTGGAAAAGCCGGGTATAGGCACCATGTCAATGATGTGGTTGAGTATAATGGCGGTTTGATCTATACGCTTTTCAGTATAAATGGGTTGAAGGCTTGTGATTTCCATGAGGAAAATTGGCGCGGCGCTGGCGGTGTGTTAAAAAGCGCAAGCGGCAGAATATCACCAAAAGACGACGAAGTTCTAATTCGTGGGTTATCTGGTCCGCACTCGCCGGTCATGTGGGGCGGCAAACTCTACTACTGTAACTCCATGTTGGGCGAGTTGTGTTGCGACGGCGAGGTTGTGTATAAGCACGATGGTGTTGACCAATGGACTCGTGGCTTACTCATCACCGAAGACTCAATATACGTTGGTGTCACCAAGTCTCTAACTGGAACAGATGGTTGTGTAGTGGTTGTTCTTGACCACAACTACGCTGTCAAAGAGAAGATAGTTGTTCAGTTAACCCGTATAAACAGTATTGTGGTTGAGTAGATGAGCTTTACTGTATCCATTTCGGCTAGGGGTAAAAATAGCGCCCAAGGCGTTGGGCGATTTCTGAGCCAGCACTACAATAAATACGCAGGCAAAGTTGATTCTGTATTTGGATTTGCCGAACATTGTCACTTATATGGTGGCAGGCCGTTTAATGGTAGAGAATTATCAGAAGATGACGTTAGATGGTTGCAGTCTTCCAGCATTGGCTTTCGGATTCCGATGCAAAACACTGTGGCTGGCAAAGCTGAGTATGAAAAATCTAAACCTTTCCTTGAGAAGTATCATACGGAAGGCAACAGCGTCATTCTTGCGCGAAAACGATTTGCAGAATGGATACGTCGAGACTTTCCTCTGTACCACTTAGAGGCGTCTGTTGTCTCGAAAATAGGCAGTGTAGATAGACTACTCGGCAGCCTCGATTACTATGACACAGTGGTGCCAGACCCTTATTGGGCAAACGACAATATAGAGTCAATCCCAGAAACAGTTCGTGATAGAGTAAGGCTGTTCATTAACGCTGGGTGTATGTACAAATGCCCGAATAGGGTGTGCTACACTGAGTTCAGCAAGTCAAACAGTGCTTCTAAACTCGCTCGCGGCCCTTCGTGCAGTTCACAGATCAGTGACTATAGGCATATTGGAACCATGTATGATTTTGACATCGACAGATTCTTGCAGCTAGGATACAGCAAGTTTAAGGCACTAAGAGAGAATCATTTTGGGACTGGTTATTAAGGACTTGAATATGGATCAAACTTTACTCAACATCGTTTTTAGTGGTGGTATGGCTGTTCTTGGTTGGTTAGGTAAGACTATCTGGGAAGCCAACAAGGAACTCCGTGCTGACCTATCAAAACTCCGCGAAGAACTTCCCATCGACTATGTACGCAAAGAGGACATCGAGAAGCGCTTCGACAAGATCGACATGATCTTGCATCGCATCTACGAGAAACTCGACAACAAGGCAGACAAACATGATGCCCGGTGACATCCTAGCCATCACCCTTATCCTCGCTATTATGTGGGGTATCTGGCGCGGAGTCTTTGGTGATGACGACTAGCGTATCGCTCTGCCAATCCTGCCAGCACTCCGAGGTCGTGGTGGAGGTGCTGAAGCATAAGGTCGTCGAGTACAAATCCTGCGACTACTGGCATCAGTGGTACAACAAAATTACGAAACCCGCGCAATGCCGCGACTACACTCCATTAGAGGATGGTGAAAAATCATGATACCGCTACCAATTTTGGTTATGCTGGCCAATTTTACGGGAAATCCTATTATTGTGACGATCATACCGATGCAGTCCCCCCGCATCGAGATCCGGTCCCCCTTTCCCGTCCCCGCCGTCCAGAGCGCAGTCGAGCCGGTGGGTAATTGCTACTCCCTCATTTGCAAAGCATAGGAGGCGTCATGGTTGAGAGTTTATTGGGTGGTTTGTTAGGTGGTGTCTTCCGCATTGTCCCCGAGTTCCTGAAAATCTGGGACGCCAAGGATTCCCGCAAGCACGAGCTTGCGATGCTCGATAAAGAGATGGATTTCGCCAAGCTCCGCGCTGAACAGGCCATGCACACGGTTGATGCTGAGGTAGATAAGGCGCACCTTGAAGCTCTTGGGTCGGCGCTGGATGGTCAGGCGAAGATGGCTGTGGCTGGTGGAAAAGTGGCGGCCTTCCTGTCGGCGCTGGTGCGGCCCCTCGTGACCTACTGGTTCGTCGTGCTCTACTCCTCAGTTAAGATCGCCATGATGATCGTGGCCTATGAGCAGAGTGCAGATTGGAAGGCTGTGCTGATTGAGTCGTGGAACCCGGAGGATATGGGAATCTTCTCTGGCATCATTACGTTCTGGTTCGTGTCTCGGAGCTTTGATCGCAAATGACCGCCGTCGAGCACGCTGCCTCCCTGTGCCGTGTTTTTGAGGGCTACCGTAGCGCCCCATATTTGTGTCCTGCGGGTGTTCCGACGATTGGCTACGGCTCCACGCACTATCCTTCAGGTAAGTCTGTGAAGCTCTCCGACGCGCCCGTATCGAAGGAGCAAGCAGAAACGCTGCTCATGTACGAACTCTCAAAAATCGAGCCGTGGGTCGTGGCGCTGTGCCCTACGCTGACGGATGTACATCGCCGTGCCGCAATTTTAGATTGGGTGTATAATCTAGGTGTTGGGCGTCTTCGTGCTAGTACGATGCGGAAACGGATCAACGAACGAGACTGGGAAGCCACTCGCAGAGAACTTTTACGATGGGATAAGGCCGGTGGTAAAGTATTGCCGGGCCTCACCAAGCGCCGCGCAGCAGAGGCGCTCCTTCTACGAGGCGAGTGATGTTACAGAAGCTCCAGTTAAAACCGGGTATCAACCGTGAAGGGACCAACTACTCCAACGAGGGTGGGTACTGGGCCTGCGACAAAGTACGCTTCCGCTCCGGCTACCCCGAGAAAATCGGGGGTTGGACGCTGTACTCCGCTAATGAGTTTTGGGGTGTTGCGCGCTCGATGCTCCCGTTCCAGTGCCAGTGCGGCGCCACGCTGACGGGGCTGGGTACTAACCTTAAGTTCTACGTCGAGTTCGGTTCTGCGTTTTACGACATCACGCCTCTCGCGGATACCAACACGCTAGGTGCAAACCCGTTTACAGGGGATGGGACTGCGACGGTCGTAGTCACGGACGCTGGGCGGACGGTTGGCACGGGGGATTTCGTTACGTTTAGTGGCGTTACTGGCGCCTACGCTGGCGTGCTGAACGGCGAGTTTAAGGTCACGTATATCAGCGCGTCAACTTATTCAATCACCGCAAGCTCCGCAGTCGCCGCTGGAGCGACGGGGGGCTCCGCTGTTTCGGCGGCATACCAAGTGTCTGTGGGCGGTTCGATTTACACGCAGGGCACCGGCTGGGGCGCGGGTACGTGGGCGCGGGGTACTTGGGGATCGGCAACATCGGTAGGCATCGACCTTCAGCTCCGACTGTGGTCGATTGATAACTACGGGGACGCGCTCGTTTTCGGGCCTCGTGGTGGGGGTCTGTACTACTGGGACTACAACGCGGGCGTTGGCCTTACCACGCGGGGCGAGCTGATATCGGGCATGGTTGGCGCGAACGCGGTTCCTACGTACCAGAATGAGATTCTGGTATCCGACCAGTCGCGGTTTGTCATCACGTTGGGGTCTAACGATTTCGGTTCAGCGGATGCTAATCCCATGCTGGTGCGCTGGTCTGACCAAGAGAACTACCTAGAGTGGGAGCCGATGGCGACGACGCAAGCGGGCAGTCAGATTTTGAGTATCGGGTCCCAGCTTATTACTGCGCGGCAAACGCGGCAGGAAATCGTGATCTGGTCAGACGCCGCTGTGTTCGCTATGCAGTACTTAGGGCCGCCGTATGTTTTCGGTTTTACGACGCTGGCGGACAACACCTCTATCGCAGGGCCGAACGCGGCTGTGGTGGTCAACAACATTGCGTACTGGATGGGTACAGACAAGTTCTATTTGTACAGCGGTAAAGTCGATGTGCTAGCGTCTACGCTGCGCTCCTACGTGTTTAACGACTTTAATGCAGCACAGGCGTGGCAAGTAACGGCGGGCGTCGTTAACCAGTATAGCGAGATATGGTGGTTCTATTGCTCCGCTAATTCAAACTATATCGACCGTTACGTGGTGTACAATTACCTGGATAACGTCTGGTACAACGGAAGCATGGATCGGTTCGCGTGGGTAGACTCCGGACTCAAGCAGTTCCCCCTGTCTACGGTGTACGACGAGGCGACGGAGAAGGGGCAGATTTACGCGCAAGAATATGGGTTCGACGATTTCACAACCGCCCCGGCCACTCCAATCGAGGCATACATCGACTCTTCCGACTTTGACATCGGCGAAGGTGATAATTTTGGCCTTGTGAACCGTATTATCCCTGACATTGGGTTCGACGGCTCTACGGGAACCAGCCCTACGGTTAACATGACGCTCTACCCACGTCGGTTTCCGGGTTCGGCTTACGGTGCGGAGGACGAGACCAGTGTCGTACGGAGCCAGACGGTGCCAGTTGAGCAGTATACGGAACAGGTATTCGTGCGCGTGCGTGGCCGCCAGATGAGGTTCCGTATTTCATCCAACGGCCTTGGGGTTACATGGCAGCTTGGTATGCCGCGCATCCAGATGCGGCCAGACGGGCGTAAGTAATGGCGAGCCTTATTCCGCCGTACAACCCAAATCTGCCGCAGGCGCAGGAGTCATACTCTCGCCCCGTGCAGGAGCAAACTAACAACGTATTGCGCCTGTATTTTAGTCAACTCAGTAATATCCTGCGGTCTTTAACGGGCACGTACGGGGGGCAGTACGTAGACTGCCCAAACGGTTTGTTTTTTAGTACGGTAGACCACACACCGGCAGCGGCGAATACTGGGTACCCCATCAATTTCGAGAACACGTATCTTAGTAACGGGGTTTCCCGCACCGACACGACGCGGATTACGTGCGCTGTCAGCGGCGTCTATAACTTTCAGTTTTCGGGGCAGGTATCCAGCACGAGTTCTAGCTCGAAAACCGTGTATATCTGGCTTCGTCGTAGCGGCGTCGATATTGGGTACTCCACCCATGCGTACACGATCAGCGGGTCGGGTACCTACTTAGAGGTTAGCTGGAACTTCAACATTGATATGACGGCGGGGCAGTACATGGAAATCGTGTTTGCCGGGGACAGCACCAACGTGATGTTAGACGCCGTAGCTGCCGCAACCCCGCATCCGGGTATCCCCTCGGCGGTAATCGCAGTAAACTTCGTCGCGCCGCTTCCGGCGACCCTTCCAACCCCTCCCTAGTGTATGATTACGCGCAGATTTAATTGAGGTGCTATATGAGCGGACTTTCCACCCTTTCCAAACAAATCGCTAAACACGGTCGTTACGGTGATGACGAGATCCTCCACGTTAATAAGGCTGAGATCGCCGGACTAGATAACCTCGCGCGCCAGATTTACGGGCACCCGCTGACGCGTAATCCGGCTACAGGCCAGAAAGAAGCGTTCTTGTTCCTCCCGTTCTTGGCTCCCATGTTGGCCAGCGCTGGGGTACTTGGCGCCGGTATGACGGGTCTCGGTGCGTTGGGTACGGGTCTGTTGGCAGGTGGCGCAGGTGCGTTGGAAGCGTCTGCCCGAGGTATGGACGACCCGCTGAAACAAGGTTTGATGGCGGGCCTCACTGCCGGTGCGGGTTCTGCCTTGTCGAGTGGGATCATGGGCGCCGCTGGACAGCCTGGGATAGACGCAACAGCTAACAGCTTGGCAGCGAACATGGGCGGCGGGGCACAAACGGCTGATATGCTAGCTCAGAATATGGCGGCTGGCGCGACCCCCTCTGGCGCTGCGAATTCGTTAGTCGGGTCTATGGGTAGCACGCCTCTCGTAAACCCCACGGCTATGGCGGATCTCAGTAGCACAATGGCTAATTACCCTAACGTGGCAGACAACGGTTTTGCTATCGCCGCCGAGAAGGTCGCGCCCACCATGCAGCCCGCTACTATGCCATCGGCGTTCGACATGGCTAAAACTGGCACGACTCAGTTCGGCACGGGTCTAAAGAATCTGGCTACTGATGATAAGGCGCTTGGAGCGTTCTTGTCGGCACCGGCTACCAAAGGCGCGGCAATCGCGGGAGCAACCGGGTTGGCTGGCATGTCGCAGCTCGATTATGAAGCGAAAACCAAAGCGGAGAATGATGCGCGTGACGCTGAAAAGCAGCAGAAGTACGACGCGCTTAAAAACCAGATAAAACAGCGATATGCTGACGCTGGGCGCACTGGGTGGTGGGATCAGCCGGGCGTGCTACCGGGTGTTAATTTTGCCGATGGCGGTTCGGTTACGCTAAGTGCCCGCAAGAACGACGGGTATGACTCCGTCCGTGACTCGATGGCCGACAACTACGTTGGTGCGGGACGTGAGATCCCCCCGTGGCTACAAGGCTATGGTAAAGACGCACAGGAAAACCAGTGGGGCAACTTAGCGAAGTTCGGGCCCGTCGGCATCATAGCTGGGCTGATGGCGAACCCAAGAGCGATGACGAACGAGGCTGCCTTGCGGAGCATGTTTGGCGGTAGCCCGAACAGACAGTCTAACTACGCGCAAGGTGGCCAAGTGTTCCCGATGCAGGCAGGGGGCTTCGTAGTTCCCAAGTACGCGGTAGACGCGGTTGGCGGCGGGAATAACGACCGTGGGCTTGTAGCTTTGAAGCGTAAAATCGGCGCCGAGCCGATCCGTGGTAAAGGGACGGGTACGAGCGATTCTATCCCTGCCAAGATCGACGGTAAGATCCCTGCTAAAGTGTCGAACGGCGAAGCGTACATCCCCCCGAAAGGCGTCAAGAAAGCGGGCGGCTCCAAGCAGCTGTACAAGATGATGGCGGCGGCTAAGAACTCCCGGAAAGGGTAATCATGTTTGTACGGGTCGTGCCCCCTGAGATGGTGCCTCAGCGGTGGAGCGAAGTAGAACCGTGGATTAAACCCGCGTTAGACTACGCGCAGGGCGACTATGAAATAGAGCACGTTGAGGTTTATCTAGCGACTGGGCAGTGGATGCTTATCGTAGGTGAGGATGAGACTGGCGTGCGTGGTGCGGCTGCTATACAATTCTTCAACCGCCCAACGAGCAGGATTGCGTTCGTGGTGGCAATCGGTGGTAAGCTAGTATCAAACCCTGACACCTTTGCTCAGCTAAAGGCAGTCTGCAAACAATACGGGGCAACGCATATCGAAGGCGCGGCCCGCGAATCAATAGCCCGTTTATGGCGTAGGTACGGCTTCGAGGAGAAGTACCGCATTGTTGGAGTCGCACTATGAAACGACAGATTGGCATTCTTAAACACCCAGGTTTTAATGGCGGCGGCGGCGGCGGCACAACCACCAGCACGAACTACACGTCTAACCTTCCGGAATATGCGAAGCCGTACTTCGAGGACATCATGGGGCGCGCTCAAGGAGCCTCGTTAACTCCGTACCAACAATACGGCGGCGAGCGTGTGGCGGGGTTCTCTCCGTATCAACAGGCGTCTCAACAAATGACCGGCGAACTTGCGCTAAGCGGCACCCCCGCAGGGATGCAATCCGGTCAGCAAATGACGGCGGACGCTGCGAACCGCATGGCGGCGTACAACTACAACCCGGCGCAGGCACAGTATATGGGTGTCGCCGCAGGGCAGCTTGGCCCACAGCTTGACGCATCGGATACGGGCACCGTTCAACAGTTTATGTCGCCATACCAACAGCAGGTCGTCGATGTTGAAAAACAAGCGGCGGCGCGGGAGTACCAGATTGCGGACCAGATGCGTAAATCGCAAGCTACGCGCGCAGGCGCGTTTGGTGGTGCGCGTCAGGCCGTAGAGTCCGCTGAAGCCCAGCGAGGTCTGATGTCTCAGTTGCAAGGGATACAGGCTAAGGGCTCTCAAGACGCGTTCACGCAGGCACAGCAGGCGTTGCAAGCCCAGCGCTCCGCGCAGATGCAGGCTGGGACGACAAACATTCAGTCCGCGTTGCAAGCCGCACAGAGCAACCAGCAGGCGTTCCAAGAGGCGCTTCGTCAGGCTGAAGCGTCCCGCCAGTTCGGAGCTACGTCGGGCTTGCAGGCTGCACAGAGCCTCGGGACGATGGGCCAGCAGATGGGCGCGATGGGCGAGACCGAACAGAAGCTGGCGTTGGAGCGTGCCCAAGCGTTGTCGGGTGTGGGTAAAGAACAGCAGGCGATGCAGCAGCAACAGCTTGACCAAGCCTATTCTGATTTCGCCGCTCAGCGCGACTACGAGCAGAACATGATTAACTGGTATAACAGCATCCTGCGCGGGGTGCCTGTCTCCATGAACCAGTCTGTATACCAGACGACGCCATCGCCAAGCATGGCGTCGCAACTAGCTGGTGCGGGCATTGCGGGTTTAGGTGCGTATAACGCGTTGAAATAATAGGTGATTTTATGCTTAACCTCATCCAGCTCCAAGACCGCCTGAAAGACCTGTCCGACCGCCAACTGGCGGAACAGATGCAGATGGGATCTATGCCGCAGTATCTCGTTCTGTCAGAGCTACAGCGCCGCAAGAAAATGCGTCAGGACGCTCAGACGCCGAACCAAGCACCCCAAGAGACTGTCGCGGAAGAGCTGGGTCGAGACGCTATGCAGAACGCCGCTATGGAACACGGTGTAGCGGCCCTCCCGGTGGAGCCTCCAGCGTTCGCAAGCGGCGGCATCGTCTCGTTTGGTGAGGGTGGTACTACTACGCCGTCTAAGCGATATAAGACGCCCAAGAAGGGTAAAGCCGCCGCGCCTAAAGGTCCGGTGCGTAACGCTAAAGGCGAGACGCTACAGCAGGTCATGAAGCGGCTGGGTATCCCCGAGCACTTCGGCGAGTTTCCGATCACGGCTGACGGTGGCACCCTGGGTTGGGAACTTGGCACGCGCGGCGATAGCATTGATGGCTCTCGTGTGGACATTACTACGAGAATCCCGACGGACCCTGAGCACTTCGAGGAGCTTCGCCCGTTTGTGGTTACACCGCCAGCTGACGCTAAGCGGACGTATGGCCGCACGTCGATCGACCCTGCCGCACAACCCGTGGCCGGTGGTGCTCCGTCTGTAACGCAGGTTATCCCGCGTTTTATCACCCCCGGTGCCGAAGCGTCTGATCTACCTATCCGCGCGCCCGCTGCGGTGGCCCCCGCCCGTTCTGGCGTTGAGGCTTTGTTAGCGGCTCCGGCTAGTGGCGCCGTTGCCGGTGGTAGTGGTAGCGGCGGAGCCGAAATGAGCGTACCTGTACGCGCGGAAGCGCGTAGCGCACAAGGCGGATCCCCGGCGATGGGTCGTATGCCGGTTGCTGCCCCCACTGGGGTACGGGCGCTTGCTGAGGCACAAGGCGCGCACGGCGCAGAGCTTTCGAACGATGTGTACCTCTCAGAAACGGGCGCCGTCGAAGAGGGTGATGCCACACTACACGCTAGCCAAGGCCGCACCCCGACCATGCTGGCAATCCCCGGCCTGTTACCTCCGGGGTTCTACACCAACGAGCAGTTGAAAGCTATTCTGGGGGACTCGTTCAACCCTTCTGACACGCTGCCCTTGGAGTTTAGTGGGGGGGGTAATATCTGGGACAAGACGCTGGGTTTATTCGGCGTCACCCCGAAGCAATACTTCACTGATGAAGAAAAAGCCGCAGCCATAGAAGAGGCTCGAGAGCTGGCCGCGAAGTTGCCGTGGGGTGAAAAGGTTGCCGCTTCTAAAGCATACGACACGGCGGGTTCGCAGTTAGGGGCCGCAGATACGCGGTTTTATTCGACACTTGGTAGGGTCATACGTAACCAACCGGCAGAAGACACTCCGGTCGGGGCTAAAAATATGGCAGGCTGGTACGCGGGGGGGCACCGCCCTGCCG
>Ga0208231_1000076_pt1 | contig 29537 bp, 26 predicted proteins | sample LakMenEpi15Jun12_FD_150702 | JGI IMG/M metagenome (GOLD analysis project Ga0208231, IMG submission 150702) | Freshwater microbial communities from Lake Mendota, WI - 15JUN2012 deep hole epilimnion (SPAdes) | ecosystem: Environmental > Aquatic > Freshwater > Lentic | place: Lake Mendota, Madison...
CGCTGTTGGGGAACATTACATTCAATTGCAAGATCCAATCAGGCAATGTGGACAGCATCAATTCGTTGGTCAACACATTGAGAGAACCACTCATCGCATAGAGCAACAAATAATTCCTCAAGACGCTCTGCTTTCTATCGGTGACAGTTTCACCTTTTTTGACGCCCCAAGTCCAGAGTGAATTTAGTTTGTAATTCACAACGGTTGCTACCACGATGCCAAGGGCTTTTGCAATATAACTCGGTAAAAAAACATCCGCAGCATAGTACACCATCATGTCTACCAAAAAGCTCAAACCGCCCACAATGCCGAATTTGGTGAATGCAATATAAGTTTTAGAGGAAATCACGGTTTTTGGGCCAGTTTCGAAAGGTCAAAGGTAATATCACAGCCCAACTTTACCGCATGATTATGTTGGTCGTGCCCAATTTCTACATCAAACAAAATCGGAAATCCCTCATGAGCCAAGGCTTCCAAAATGATTTCTCTGGGGGATTTGCCAAACGGAACTGCATTGTCTTTCATGTCAATCATGCTCCCTACAACCAACCCCTTTATATCGGAAAATAAGCCTGCATTTTTGCATGAGCGAATCATCCGATCAATATGATATAAATACTCATCCAAGTCTTCAATGAACAGCACTTTGTTGTTGGTGTCTGGCTGGAGCGGTGTTCCCAAGGAAGCGTATAATAGACTGAGGTTTCCACCGACCAACTTCCCATCAAATGGCATAGGATTGATTACTTGTTCTGGCTGCACATCGAGATACCATTCATTCCCTTTTAAAACCGATGCCAAATTATTACTGTTTTGCTCCACCAAACCATGTTTCAGTCCCCATTGCGTTGCCACAGGACCGTGAACACTGGCCCACTGGTTTTTTTGCAAGAACAAGTGAATGGTTGTCATATCGCTAAAACCTACAAACCACTTCGGAGGTTGCTGTTGAATCCAAGTTTCTATTGAGCCAACGAGCTTGGCGAGCGATTCCAATGTTCGCATTGCACCATATCCGCCTCGGGCAGTGAAAATCGCTTTGGCTGTTGGATGCGAAATCGCCCAGAGCAAATCATTGGCTCTTTGTTGGTCATCACCGGCAAATTGGTCTTGAATTGCAAATAAATTTGGTGCGCATTCCAAATGCCAACCTTGTGAAATCGTCCATTCGCGAAACGCTTGAATGTCTTCGTTTGAAACACTACGAGCGGGGGCAATCAACACAACTGTATCGCCAAAACTGAGGTATGGAGGCTTGGCAATCAAGGCTTTTTCATGATTAACACCGCTTGTCCAACCGTGGTGGTCATTTCGGCATTGCGACTGTCTTGAAAGTACTCAAAAAATGGATATTTCCCTGCGGCTGACCCATTGTTTGGGGCGAAGGATTTCATCCACTTGTCAAATGCTTCCCAACTTTTCAGGGTGGCCCCTGGTTCTGCGTTTACGGTGGCTTTCACGTAACTGCCCGCCTCCACAATTTCGATGACAAATCCATCTGTTAGTGGTGGCATTTTTGCCTCTTTTCGGGGCATGACAGGAATGCCGACAAACACATCCAAACTACCGGCAGATGGAAATTCTTTGTACAGCACAGTGAGGCCACCTTCCATTTTATATTTATCCTTGACGATGCGATTTACAATGAGTTGGGCATTGGTTTTAATCGCCTCTTTGACACCAGACAGGGGCATTTGCTGCCAAAACCCCAATAATTGCGTGGTTTTTCTATTCATTTCAACCACCACGATGCCTGTATCGGAACCAAGAAGACCCGCATCTGCAACGGCTACCTGACCGGAGTCTGTCTTTGTGGACGTTGAATCGCCAGTTGCAGGTTCTTGTACCTTTCCATTTTGACAAGACGACAAAACGCCAAGTCCTAGCCCAATCAAACCCAACAATCGCTTTTTTACAAAAATCATCCCTGCAAAATACACGATTTTTTGGGTATTTTGATGTAGGTTTGTATTGTGAAATTCGTTGCCGAGATAGAAATCTTACCCCTCAAAGGATTGTTGGATCCTCAAGGAAAAGCTGTAGCCAATGGGCTGCCCAAAATTGGTATCACCACTGCTTCTAATGTACGCATTGGCAAATTCATCACCATGGATTTGGAAGCGGAATCTGCTGATGAGGCCCACAAAATGGCTGAAAATGCTTGCAAAAAACTGTTGGCAAACCTCATCATGGAAGGTTTTAACATCAGAATTACCGCACAGTAACCATGATTATCTATAACGTTACATGCAATTTACATCCTCGCATGGCGGAAGAGTGGTTGGCTTGGATGAAAGAAGAACACATTCCAGAAGTTATGCAAAGCGGATGTTTCACCGAATGTAAAATATTGAAATTGCTCACCGAGGCCGAGGACAATGATGGTGTAAACTACGCCATTCAATACACGGCACCGAACTTGGGTAGTTACCATCAGTACCGGGACGAGTTCGCACCCGCCTTACAAGCCAAAACAAAAGCGAAATATGGCGATGATGTACTAGCCTATCGCAGTTTACTTGAAGTAATTATGTAACCCTATGAGCCAGATAAAGGCGTTGTCAATTGAAGAAGCGCTATCCCATGCTGGCTCCTATGTTTGGGTGGATGTTCGCAGTGAATCCGAGTACGCTCGTGCGCACATACCAGGGTCGGTTAATTTGCCATTACTGAACGATGAAGCCCGCGCAGCCGTAGGAACTACCTACAAGCAACAAGGCCGCGAAGCGGCGGTTCAACTGGGTCTTCGGTTGATCGGTCCCGATTTTGAAACCTATTATCAATCGCTCTTGGCCGTGGCAAAATCCCACAACAAAAAATGCTTGTTTTATTGTTGGCGAGGTGGGTTAAGAAGTCAAATTGCGTCCACGCTGGTTCAATGGGGCGGTTTACCCGTTTGTATGATCCAAGGGGGCTATCGATCGTTTCGGAATTGGGCGTTTGATGCACTGGCAGCACCCAGAAATTACATTGTCATATCCGGACATACGGGTACGGGGAAAACAGAAATCCTGCATTTGCTCAAAGCACAGGGAGAATCGGTCCTGGATTTGGAGGGTTTAGCCAATCACAAAGGCAGTGCTTTAGGAGGATTAGGACTTCCTCCCCAACCGAAAAACGAACAATTCGAAAATTTAATCGCCTATACCCTGGGGTCATTTCCCCTAAATCAGCCCGTTTATGTCGAAAATGAAAGTCGCATGATTGGCCAATGCGCAGTGCCAAACGGTGTTTGGGAGGGAATGCAGACTGCCGATTTCATCGAGGTTAGCATCGATCTTGAAACCCGAATTGACCGAATTTTACACGAGTATGGTTCATTTCCTGTAGAAAATCTTATCGAACAAACACAAAAGTTGAGGAAGCGATTGGGCGGACAGCATGAGCAAGCAGCCGTAGAGGCTCTGCAACAAGGCGATTTTCGCAAATGGGTTGAACTCTTACTCGTTTATTACGACAAATCTTACACCCATTTCTTAGAAAAAAACGCCATACAGTCGCAAAAACTCAATTGGAATTGGAACCAAAAACAACCCTCATTGTTATCATTATTAGCCTTATCAAAAAATGGAATTAAAAAATAAAATTGCCGTAGTAACGGGTGCCAACAAGGGCATCGGACATGAATGCGTTCAACAGTTGTTGGAAAAAGGGGCCATTGTATTTGGAATTTGCAGAAGCGGATGCAGCCATTCTCACCCAAATTATACTTGTCTTAAAGCCGATGTCAGAAATTTGGAGGGCCTTTCAGCCGCATTTCAACAAGTCCTCGACCAACATGGGAAAATTGATGTATTGATCAACAACGCAGGGTTGGGCTATTTTGGTCATTGCGACGAACTGCCCATTGAACAATGGCATGAAATGTTCGACACCAATGTAACAGGGCTTTTTTATGCGACACGTTTGGCGCTGCCATCCATGAAGCAACAGGGTGCCGGTCACATCGTGAATATCTCGTCCATTGCTGGGTTAGAGGGCTATCAGCAGGTAAGCGCCTATTGTGCCACCAAGTTTGCAGTACGTGGCTTTAGTGATGCACTTTACAAAGAAGTTCGCGACTTTGGCGTGAAGGTAACGTGCGTGTATCCTGGTTCAGTAAAAACCGACTTCTTCAGACATAGTGAAAATATCACAGCACATGATAACATGTTGATGCCCGAAGATGTAGCAAACCAAATTGTATACTGCCTAGAATCACCCCCAAATTTCCATAATGTAAACTTGGAAATTCGCCCCCTCAAACCCAGAGGATAAATTTAAATACATTCATTACGCATCGCTCAAATAGGCCTACAATAAGAGTCTGTTTGGGCGATTTTTGTTATAAATAGGATGCCATTTCTGCCGCCAACTTCTGGGCCTCCGCCGCTGCGGCTTCTTTGTAATCATCCTCTGAGGAAGCATACAAAATACCTCTTGATGAATTCACCAACAAACCCACATCCTCATTGGCGGCTGCTTCGGTAATCTCTTGGAGACTACCCCCTTGCGCACCCACGCCAGGAACCAACAAAAAATGGTTCGGTATCATCTCGCGAATTTCCTTGACCAATTGTGCACGGGTTGCACCCACCACAAACATCAAATTCTCTTCGCTACCCCATTTACAAACAGTCTCAATAACCCTTTCATATAGCTTTTTACCCTCGTATTCCCCAAGTTGAAAATCGGCATGTCCAGCATTGCTCGTTAGCGCCAAACAAATTACCCATTTGTCTTTAAACTCCAAAAAGGGGCGTAAACTATCTTCTCCCATATAGGGAGCCACCGTAATTGCATCAAACGGAAGTGTATCAAAAAACGCTTTGGCATACATGCTGCTTGTATTCCCTATGTCGCCGCGTTTGGCATCCGCAATTTTCAGGGTGTTGTTGGGCAAATGATGCAACGTTTCTTCCATCCATTCCCAACCTGCTTTTCCATACTGCTCGTAAAATGCCGTATTGATTTTATAAGCCACGGAATGATTGCTGGTGGCGTCTATAATTTCGCGATTGAAATCGATCAGTCCTTGACCGTCACGGGTTAATACATGAGGTAGCTTCTCTATTTGTGTATCCAACCCCGTGCAGAGGTAAGATTTTTTCAACCGTATTTGTTGTATGAGTTCTTGCTTATTCACAGCACTGCAAATTAAGCAAAACCGCACGGCATCTTGATGAAATTCATGTAGGTTTGTAATAGATGAAAAGAAAGGGCCATGTTTGGGGTTGGTTTTGGGGGTTTTTCCTGTTGCTAACACAAAGTGCTACAGCACAATACGTCAAAATTGGCGATGGTTCTTATGCGGGTACACTTGGAGGTCCGATGGTGGCAAGTACTAGCCGCGACACACAAACTTCCCGATTTGCTTACATCATCCCTAAGTCCGCCTTGGGAAACATGATTCACTTGGATACCCTTACCTCTATCGAATTTTACCGGGTATCTGGATCAGCACCCAATACCAGCACAGATTGTAAGATTTGGTTAAACAATACCTCCCGCGGTGATTTTGGCACGGGAAAACTGCATTTCCCTACAGAAAGTAACAACGCCCAACTCGTGTTTTCTGGCAGTCCTTCAAGTTACATCGGGGGAACGGAAAAGTTTTACAAGATTCCACTCAACAACAAACCCTACGTCTTCGATACAACCTTGGGCGACAATCTGGTCTTGTTGGTTGAATACAGCCAAACCAAAAAACAAAACTCTGTATTACAATGGTATTTTGAAGGTCCTGCAACCGTTAGTGCTTATGCATTAAATCAAGTAAAATACGGCATTGGTATCTCCCCAATTGATAGTTTACCTAGCAGCAGTAGTTACCATCCCACTATGATCTTTAATTACCCCAAATTTAACCAAGATTTGGCCATTATTAAGGTATATACACTCGGTAAAATTCCTTTGCCGTTAGGCAAACCCGACAGCGTTCAGGCATTGGTTCGTAACGTTGGTAAAAAGACAATTTCAGGATTCCCTGTTTATACCAATTCCATCGGATACAACAAACAAAAGGACAGTTTTCAAGTCACCCTGCTACCTGGAGAAGAGCTGTTTGTCAATGTACCATCACTCAACCCATTAAACGGCGGTTTGGATTCAATTTATGTCACTTGCAAAGACAAAAACAACAGCAACAACAGTGGCGTTTCCTTCCGATTGGGCAACCCGAATGTTTACAGCTATAGGGATGTAACCCTTTCACCAGCGCCAGGTGGTATCGGTTTCAATGGTACTACAGGCGATTTTGTAGCGCGATTTTTTTCCAATTCACCCAAATACATCAATCAAGTTACGGTGGCTTTTGGGTCTGGAGGAGAGCCGTTTAAAGTGGGTATTTGGCGATGTGATTCGATAACCAAAAAACCCGGCACGCTCATTTATCAAAGTGATTCTCTTACCAGCAAAGCCGGTAATTATATCCTGGATTTCAAAAAACCTGTGGCCATCAACGGATCTTTCTTCGTGGGTGTTCGACAACTTGGAACCAGCAATGTGGCCTTCGGCTATCAAACAGAAACCCCCGTAAGACCCAAAACCTTCTATTATGTTGAACCTTTGGGAACAACCAATTGGGTAGATTTTGCCCCAGATGCGCCCTTTAAATTCCTAATTGAACCTCGTTTGCAAGCCGATATCGATGTTGCGGCAATTTCTATAGATCAACCCAGAGATAGCATCAACAAGTACAACAAAGACACCATCGCCCCAGAAGGAATCGTGGGCAATATTGGGGTTCAAAATGCCAAAGACAGCTTTGATATCCGCTGTGAGATTTGGTTTGGCGCAAATAAGCAATACGCTCAGACCATCCGAGATACCCTGAGCAGTGGTCAAAAGCGAAAATACACCTTCCCAAGAACATTTATTCCAAGCGCATATGGTGAACATAAGGTTTGGCTGATTGTAAAAAAACTGGGCGATCAAGTATCAGACAATGATACCCAGACCCGTTTCTTCTATGTGGGTGTGAAACGAGATGTAATGATTAATTCAGTTTACGAACCCGGCGAAGGCAGTGGCTATAATTATAAAACAGACACCATCATGCCTATGGCCAATATCCAAAACGTTGGATATGACAATTCACCCACCTTTACTGTAAGGTGCAGAATGTTTCAAGGCACAAAAGTGGTTTACAACCAAACACAATTTTTAACGCTGCCTAAATTTCAATCAAAAATTCTGTTTTGGCCTACCTATAAATGCAGTGATACCGGGAAGATCAAAGTGGTCTTCACCACGGAAATGGCAACGGATGCCTACAAGCCGAATGATACCCAATCTCGAACCATTTTTATTCGGAAAATTGTAGATATTGGTATTGATTCCCTGACATCGCCCAGCGAAACAACCTTCCATAAGCCAGGAAGTGCCCTTCCCATCAAGTATTTCATTTACAACGACGGCTTAGTGGCGGCCTTCAATGTTCCCTTCTATTGCGCCATCTATGGTCCGGGAGGAAATCGCCTTTATTATGACTCTGTTAAGGCCTATTTACAGGGGCTTTTTGGAACCTACCTTACAATGCCCAAGAATTTCACACCCTCGAAATTGGGACAGTATAAATTGGTCGTTAAAACGAGGTACAACCTGGACTTGTTTAACGAAAACGATTCGATGGTGAGGTATTTCAATGTTGGAAAACCCCATGATTTTAAAGCCATTGAAATCAAAAGACCATCAAAAGGAGAGGTTGTCAGTATCGGGAAACCAAGCATCGCACCAAAATTCGCCATTCAAAACTTGGGCTATTTGAAGAATACAGGTCCGGCCGTTTGTGAAGTGTTCTACAAAGGCAATCGGATTTATTATGACATCAAGAACATCACACTTGATACAGGAAAAACAGACACCGTTGTTTTCGCCGCAACGCTCAGGCCTATGAATGTGGGTGAATTTACCATTCGCTGTTATGCCAATTTGGGTTCCGACTTAGACCGAAGCAATGACACGCTCGTGCATGCGTTTAATGCCGTGGTGGGCAGAGATGCCTATCCAATGGCGGTGAGGACGTTCAACGACAGCAGTACATTTGATTTATCAGATACCTTGCAATGGGCAGATGTTACTATTGAAAACCAGGGTGCTGATAGCATTCGCAAGGTCTTAGTAAACATTTCCATTTTTGAAAACGGACAGCGTACAGCATTCGTCTCGCAGGTAACACAGCTCGCCGGGAAACAAGTTGGACAACTGCGATTCAATCTTCAACACAGATTTAGCCGAGTAGGAATCGCAAATTTGTTGGTTTACACCAGTTCTTTTGAAGATCAAAATATCTTTAACGATTCGCTTTGGAAACCGCTCAATATCGCCCTTTTCCAAGACCTCAAACTAATCAAAGCTGCGCAACCCGACAAATCATCGAAGTTGGTGAAAAACGACTCTATTCGATATCCCCGCGTACAATACACCAATGTTGGACAAAAGAACCCGAACTACGAAAATCGTATCATTTATCAGGTTAGTCAGCCTTCGTCTGGCAAGGTTCTTTTTCTAGATACACTCTCCGTTGGATCTATCAATGTGGGCGATACTGCTTGGACGAGCAGTACAAAGGCTTTGACGTTTTCTGAAGCCGGGGCTTACCTGATGACTTGTTTTTTAGAGCAATCCAAAGACGGCGTTACTTCAAACGACACCCTCCAGTATATCCTTTTTGTGGAGGAGGCGGTAAACACAGTAGATTTGGCATGCGAATGGCGGATTTATCCCAATCCTGCGAATGATGTTTTGGAAATCCAATCTCGGCACTCAGACCATGAAATGCATTTGGAATTGGTTGATGTCAATGGGCGATTGGTTTATCAAGAATCATTCACAAATTCCATCCATCAAATCAATACAAAGGCTTTTGCTTCAGGATTCTATGCGCTAAAATTGCACAGCGAAAAAGAATCCATTACACGCAGCATTGTTATATGTCATCCTTAAATTTTAGCAAGACCCTCGGCGCGATATGTGCTGGGTCGTTGTGGTTATTCTCGGCTTGTGGTAGTATTCAACCTGAAGCACCAACTACAGCCAATCAAATTGTGCCTGTAAAGCCCATGCCTTCAGTGGCCTCAACCATTAACATCCCCATTCGGATTGAGTTGAAACCTTTCATCAAACTCGCAGACCAATCATTTGACAAAGAATTCAAGGGCGCTGACAATCCGTGCTCGGGCCTACGCTATCAATACAAACTAAAACGTGAACCCATTCAATTGTCGGGTAAAGGAAAAACCGTTTTTTTAGGCCTGGATGTAGCGTACGGGTTTTCTGGGGAGTATTGCGCCGGTTGCGTGTTTGATAATTGCATCAATCCCCCCATTCCCTTTAGTTGTGGTTGGGGCGAAGAAACCCTGAGAAGAGCTAAAATCAAATTGAAAAGCGATGTGGAATTAACATCCAATTACCGTATCAAATCCTCAACGAGCTTCACAGAATTCACCCCCATTGATCCATGTAGGGTCACATTCGCTCAAATCAATATCAATGATGTCCTAATGGGACAAATACGCCCAGAACTTGGCAATTTGGCCAAAATGATCGATACAGAAATAGGCAAACAAGATTTGAAACCCTATATCCTTCCCGTATGGAAAGCGTTGCAAGAAGATATTCAAATTCCTTCTACTGGATATTTGCGTTTTCAACCCCAAAGTTTATCGGTGAGTGAGATTAACATGAATGGATCTGTGCTAAATTTTAATGTAGGCCTTACGGCTATTCCGACCATTCAAAGTACGCCTTGGAACAAACCCAGCAGCGGTTTGCCGACTCTTTCACCTTATAAAAAAGGCAGTGGCTTTGAGGTATACACCGACTTAAAAATGAACTACGATAGTTTGTCAAAACAACTATTCGATATCATGAAAACTGAGAGTTATGCTTTGGGTAAAGAAAAAATCAATATTACCTCATTGCGTTTGTTCCCAGCTGGCGAAAAACTTGGTGTGGCTGTTGGTTTTGCCGGAACAAAAAAGGGAATGTTTTACTTGTTGGGCAATCCTGCTTTTGACAACTCCAAGGCGTCATTGGCATTAAAAAATGTTGAATATGATATCGCCACGAAAAATGTCTTGATAAAAACGGCAAAATGGATGATGGACGAGACCATTCGCAAAAAATTGGAAGAGCAGATGGTTTTTGATTTGTCTGACTTAATGAACCTTACCAAAAAATCGATTGCTGAATCATTAAATCAAACAATGGATGGTGGGGTAAAAATCAAAGGCACGCTTAAATCACTTGAGATCAGTGGGTGGAGTTTACAACAAGATGCATTGTGGGTGCGTGCCAAGACGCTGGGCGATATCCAAGTGATAATGGAATAATTTGATTTCGATCGTGCTCTGTAGTGAAGAGTTAAGTCGGAAACAACAAAAAAGGGGGCCTATGGCCCCCTTTTTTTATTATTCTATATTCGATTAACCGATTTTCTCAATCAAGTCGGCAACACGGGCACTGTACCCCGTTTCGTTATCATACCATCCTACCACTTTCACAGTATTGCCAATCACTTGGGTCAACTCTGCATCAAAAATACATGAATGCGTATTGCCTATGATATCAATACTCACGATTGGGTCTGTATTGTATTCCAAAATACCCTTCATCGGTCCTTCAGCAGCAGCTTGCATCGCAGCATTTACCTGCTCTACGGTAGCAGCTGTCTTCAATGTACAAGTAAAGTCCGTTACTGAACCATCTGGAATGGGCACGCGCATGGCATTTCCGTTCAATTTGCCTTTCAAGTGTGGCAAAACCAACCCTACAGCTTTAGCAGCACCAGTGCTCGTAGGAACGATGCTGTAAGCAGCAGCGCGGGCACGACGTAAATCCTTGTGAGGCGCATCTGCCAAGTTTTGATCAGCCGTGTATGCGTGGATGGTTGTCATGAAGCCTAGTTCTACACCAAACGCATCATCCAATACCTTTACCATTGGGGCCAAACAGTTGGTGGTACAGCTCGCATTAGACATAATCGATTCTGTTCCGTCAATCACTTCGCTATTTACACCCAATACAACGGTTTTCACATCACCCGTTGCTGGTGCGGAAATAACCACTTTTTTAGCACCTGCTTCCAAATGCATAGCAGCTTTAGAGGCGTCGGTGAAAATACCGGTTGATTCCAAAACAACATCTACACCCATGGCGCCCCATGGCAAAGCTTTGGGGTCGCGCTCAGCAAGCGCTTTGATTTTCATGCCGTTGATGATCAAATGTTCAGCATCAGACGAAACGGTGCCTGGGAATTTTCCGTGAACTGAGTCGTATTTCAACAAATGCGCTAATGTGGCATTGTCAGTTAGATCGTTGATAGCAACAACCTCAATACCGGGCTTGTTGATCAAAAATTTGAAGGCGTGACGGCCGATACGACCAAATCCATTGATGGCTACTTTCATGATTATGTATCTATTGGTTTTGTTTTGCAAATTTAGGTGTTTTTGTCCGAGTGCTTTGACAGAAAATCAGCATAGGCGTTTTTAATTCCCTCTTCGAGATTAGTAAGTGGCTTCCAGCCGGTTGCAAACAATCGAGCCGAATCCATCAATTTTTTGGGGGTTCCATTGGGTTTGCTCGCATCAAAGACGATTTCACCCTCAAATCCCACAATCTCTCCAATGGTCTTTGCCAAATCACCAATCGTGATGTCGCTGCCATAACCCACATTCACAAAATCTCGCTCATTATAATTTAGCATCAGGTAAACCAGCGCATTGGCTAGGTCGTCTGCGTATAAGAATTCCCGCATCGGCGTACCATCGCCCCAAACAACCACTTCTGATGAACCTTTCTCCTTGGCCTCATGAAACTTGCGAATTAACGCTGGCAACACATGGCTGTTTTCAGGGTGATAATTATCGTTCGGACCATACATGTTCGTTGGCATGGCAGATATAAAATTGCATCCGTATTGATCGCGATAAGCCTCGCACATTTTGATGCCGGTAATTTTCGCAATGGCATACGGCTCATTGGTGGGTTCCAAATATCCACTCAACAAATATTCTTCTTTCAAAGGCTGCGGAGCCAACTTTGGGTAAATGCATGAACTACCTAAAAACAACAACTTCTTTACACCATGCACATAAGCATTGTGAATCAAATTGTTTTGAATGCTCAAGTTGTCATATAAAAATTCTGCACGGTAGGTGTTATTGGCCAAAATTCCGCCCACCTTCGCGGCAGCTACAAATACGTAATCGGGTTTTTCATGGCGATAAAATGCGTCTACATCCGCTTGATTTCGCAAGTCTAGTTCAGCGCTGGTTCTGGTAACAATGTTGTAGTACCCCAATTTATGTAACTCACGAACAATGGCAGAACCCACCATACCTCGATGGCCAGCCACATAAATCCTCGCCTGTTGTTCCATTATTCGAAGTAGTTCTTGGTTTGGAATCCACCATCTTTCAAGTAGGTTTCCTTTTGCATTACCCTGATATCACTTTGCATCATGTCGGTAACCAAATCTTGCAAAGAGTGCTTGGGAGACCAACCCAATTTCGTACGCGCTTTTGTTGCATCACCGATGAGCAAATCTACTTCCGTTGGACGGAAATATTTGGGATCTACATACACCAACTCCTCTCCAATTGACAATCCACATTTTTGTCCGGTAGCCGCTTCAAAAACCGCCTCGTCAACACCATCAACATAACCAATTTCGTCTACGCCTTCGCCTTTGAAAGCCATAGACACACCCACGTGCTTAAAGCTCATTCGCACAAATTCACGTATTTCGGTGGTTACGCCCGTTGCGATAACAAAGTCCTCTGCTTTTTCTTGTTGCAAAATCAACCACATGGCTTCCACGTAGTCTTTGGCATGTCCCCAATCCCGCTTGGAGTTCAAGTTGCCCAAATACAGTTTATTCTGCAAACCCAAAGCGATACGGGCGGTTGCACGGGTGATTTTTCTTGTTACAAAAGTCTCCCCACGGATCGGACTTTCGTGGTTAAACAAAATACCACTACACGCGTAAATATCATAGGCTTCACGATAGTTCACCGTAATCCAAAATCCATACATTTTTGCCACAGCATATGGGCTTCTAGGATAAAATGGCGTGGTTTCCTTTTGAGGAATCTCTTGCACCAACCCATAGAGTTCACTGGTCGACGCCTGGTAAATCCTGGTTTTCTTGGTCAATCCAAGAATGCGAATCGCCTCCAACAAACGCAGCGTGCCCACCGCATCGCAGTTCGCCGTGTATTCGGGTGTGTCAAAACTCACGTGAACGTGACTCATCGCGCCCAAATTATAAATTTCGTCTGGTTGTACTTCTTGAATAATGCGAATCAAGTTGGTTGAATCCGTCAAATCACCGTAGTGCATCTTGAAATGTGCACCCTCAATGTGAGGATCTTCATAGATATGGTCTACCCGATCGGTGTTGAACAAAGAGCTACGACGCTTGATTCCGTGAACCATATAACCCTTTTTCAAAAGAAATTCAGCCAAATAGGCTCCGTCTTGTCCGGTTATACCGGTGATTAATGCAACCTTCATTATTTTGCACAAAATTACACAAAACATTTATGGTGTTATTGTTTGTCCACCAAAATTCCCCGCGACTTCACTATATAACAGAGGAGGTTTTTTCGCGACGATTGGGGTTTGCGGTTTCGATAACACTTGATATCAATGAATTTCTGAACAGTACAGTCACACACAAAATTGCATACACCCCCACTCCCATTGAGTTAGACGACAACAATTCCATGGTTTGGGTTTTTTGCGATGGGCTATTACAAGAAAACTTTGTGAGACCTTTGGGCGAAAATCTCGCCACCAAAACCTACGCCATTGAACCCATAAACGCATTAGGTAGTCTTTCTTTCAACACCCTTTTTGGGCTGTTTCCGGCTGATCAATCGTCGGAGTTAGCAAGCGGAGACCCGAAAACAGCAACAAACGGAGGGCGTTCGTTCATTGATTTGGCATCAAAACACATACCTTTCGACCTATTCGCCACCATTTTTTGGTCCATTTCAAGATACGAAGAAGTGCAGTGGGGCATTTCGCAAGCTGTTCAAAAACAAAAAGGCGCTTTACAGCCTGATGTACACGGCCGCTACACCGCCACACAGAGTTTGTTGTTTCAATCAGGAGTACTTGAAAGACCCTTTGTGGATGAACTTGTTTGGTTTTTAGGTGCGCTCCTAAATCGCAAACCACTGCATCAATATAGCATCGTGCCAACCGCAGATATCGACATGGCACTTCGTTACGGGGGGCGATCAATATCCACGCAAATGGGCAGTATAATTCGCGACCTCATCACAGCACCGCATTTAATTTTTGAGCGGTTGCGCGTTTTGTTGGGTAGAAAAGATCCATATGCCATGGACAACGGAACCATTCAATTATTACAGAAGCATGAGAAATTAAGAGCAGATAAAGGACCCAAAATGTTCGTACTCGCTTCTAATCAAAGAACATCGCGAAATAAACAAATACATCCGCGCGCATTTATCCAAGAGTTTGAACGGTTAAAAAATAGTATGGCGCTGAGCAACGAGTGGATCGGCATACATCCATCTTGGCAAGAAAAAACAAACGCCCTTCACAACCTTACAGAATGGAAAAACGAAATGGAGGTAGTGGAAATGCTCATTGGAGAAAAACCCAAGCACTCCCGCTTTCATTATATTCACCTACACATACCACATTCATATCAATTGTTGGCACAACTCGGCATAGAATCGGATTGGAGTATGGGCTATCCAGAAGCCATTGGGTTTAGGGCCGGTACAAGTGTGCCGTTTATTTGGTATGATATTGTACTAGACCAAACATCCAAAATTACCGTGGTACCCTTCTGTATTATGGATGTAACTTGCCGAAATTATAAAAATCTATCTCCACAAGAGTCAATTAATATAGCACTATCAATTAAATCAAAAGTTCAATTAATGGGCGGAACTTTTTGTTTTATTTTTCACAATGAGTCCGTATCAGAAAGCCATCCATGGAAAGGATGGAAAAATGTCATCGAATCTTGGGCTGAACCAACGAAAAGCAACAACCCATCATGACCATACGGCACCTCCAACACAAACAAATCGACCCACTAAAATGGGATGGCGCCATTTTCCGTAGTCGCGTGCCGCAAGCCTACGCCCTATTCGGTTATTTAAACAAAATCACAGATGATCATTGGTCAGCATTGGTTTACGGGGATTATGAAGCGGTTTTTCCCTTGCCATTGAAACAGAAGTTCGGCATCACCTATGTGGTTCAACCTATTTTCTGTCAACAACTAGGGGCATTCGGGACGTGCACGAACGTATCAACCATGGATTTTGTCAACGCCATACCCAAACACTTTGTTAGGGTACGAATGAATTTAAACCCCTACTTTGACAAACAGAACAAACCTGTATTAACGGTAAAAACAAACCTAGTCCTACCGCTATCGTCTCAGCCAGATTACAACAAAGATTGTCGAAAGAACCTGTTGGGGCTCCAAAAGTATCCCATCCAATTCGAGGAAAATAAAATCTCCATTCAAGACGCCGTAGGTGTTTACCGTCAGGCATGGGGAAATAGCAACCTTCAATTGACGCTAAACGACTACAACCGTTTCGTGGGTGCATGCGAAACGCTACAAGAATCGCACAATGGGGTGTTAACTATTTCAGCCACCAATACTGAAACAAACGAACTCTTAGGCGCTGCCATTATATTGAGATTAACAAACCTCGACCAACACCAAATTCAACTCTTACAATATGTTTGTGCTGGTCCCACCGCTGAGGGAAAACCAATGGGCATCATGCATGGTATCATCGACGCAGCCATTCAAAAGCACCTAGGACCCAATACCGTATTCGACTTTGAGGGCAGCAGCATACCAAGTGTGGCTGCTTTTTATAAGAAATTTGGTCCCGTGGACAACCCCTACTACCTATTCAAACGGGGCCTATAAACTATCCAAGCGCGGAACTTTGCACCGCCTAACCTTGCATGGTGTATCTTCGCACAATGAACCCTTGGATTCAAGCCGCTAGACTCAGAACACTGCCATTGGCATTGTCGGGCATCATTTTGGGCGCTGCCATATCGCATTTATGCTACGAAGGCAACAGCCAATTGGCTCACCAAACCGGCGACGTTACAACATCCCCTTGGATTGTGTTTTTCTTGGCGATTATCACGGCGACATTGCTTCAAGTGTTGAGTAACTATGCCAATGATTTGGGCGACTTTACCAAAGGAACAGATGTCGCTGCAGCCCGCACTGATCGTGCTTTGGCATCAGGAAAAATCAAACCCGAAACCATGAAACGCGCATTGTTGGGCTTAATGATTCTAACCTTGTTTGTCGGATGCTTGTTGATTTGGATAACTGGCCTTTTCCACGCAAATAGCGGCTGGTATTTACTCAGTATTGGTGTTCTAGCCATCCTTGCCGCTCTGGGATATACACTTGGTAAAAATGCTTATGGCTACTGGGGTCTGGGCGATTTCTCTGTTGTCCTTTTCTTTGGCCTAGTTCCCGTTTTGGGCATGGGTTTACTCAATGGCTTTTTTTACGATGTGGCTTCGAGCCGATATCTTGATGTGTTTGTCTTTGCTGGACTCGGTTTGGGCTTTCTAAGTGCCGGGGTTTTGAATGTGAATAATTACCGAGATCTACTTTCCGATCAAGCTATCGGCAAAAAAACACTGGCCGTGCGATTGGGTGAATCAAAAACATTGAGATACCATCGTTTACTCCTATTGATTGGAGGCGCCTTGATACCTCTGTCGCTACTCACTTTCGAAAAGAGATACTTCGAATGGACAAGCATGTGGGGATCACAATCTGTTTTTATGCTGGGTGTCTTCTCCCCCATATTCATTCAATTGTCGAGTCATTATCAAAAAGTCAAATCCGCGAAACCTGGAGATCGGGAAGACCTTAACTTACAATTGAAGAAACTATCACTAACGATATTGGCGATGGTGGTTGTGTATGCGTTGCTATCATTTTTTATTGTAGATTTTTTGGGACCTGATAAAGACTAAATATAAGAACACCCATGCGGCTACAGTTTCAAACCAAAACCATGGAGTTCCTCAAACCGGCCAAAACAAGTCGGGGCGAGTATATTCAGAAAACGAGCATTCTATTATCGTTGAGCGACAACCAGCACACAGGTATTGGAGAAGCCGCACCCCTTCCCGATTTAAGCATTGATGGAAAGGTTGACCTCGCCGCTGTTTTGTCTCCTTTGTTGGATACGGAGCTCGCCGAAAGCGATCTTTTCGACCTGCTTGCCCATTGGGAACCCGGTGAGTCTGAGGCCCTGCCAAGTTTGCGTTTTGCGCTTCACGCTGCTTGGAAAAATTTGCAATTTCAGCAGCACAATAAACCCACCTCAGCCACACAAACTGTTCATTGGGTAAACAACGATTTTACTGCTGGAAAGCGGGGCTTGAAAATCAATGGCTTGGTTTGGATGAATGGCGTTGAAGCGATGTACGAAGAAGCGATTTCAAAGTTCAAGGCGGGCTTTCGTTGCATTAAAATAAAGGTGGGTGCTTTGGACTTTGACGAAGAATGTCGCTTAATTGAGCGAATCCGCAAACATTATACAGCCTTTGCTTTGGAATTGCGACTTGATGCCAACGGAGGTTTTCAAGAAGATGCCGCGCTGGAGCAACTAAAGGAATTGAAGCGATTCGAAATACATTCGATAGAACAACCTGTTCGTGCCGGATCGCCCAGCCTAGATCAAATTTGTAGGGAAAGCCCCATTGATATCGCTTTAGACGAATCGCTCATTGGAATACACCCAACAAAAGATGGTTGTTATGGCCAAAGTGGTTCGTCTCTATTGTCTTGGGCCAGGCCCAAATACATCATTCTCAAACCCACATTGCTCGGAGGAACAGACATCGCAGACGCTTGGATACAGGTTGCCTCAAAGCAAAACATAGGTTGGTGGAGCACGAGTGCTTTGGAGGGAAATGTGGGTTTGGCGAGCATCGCCCAATGGGTGTCACAATATCAACCATCGATGCCACAAGGGCTCGGTACCGGTTTGCTTTTCAAAGACAATTTCCAATCGTATACACGGGTTGTGGGAGATACATTGTGGTTTAATCTTAATGCGTCATGAGTGTAAATTTACCTGCCTCCTTTGTTGTCCAAACCCAAGAATCGCTTCCTAAGGAATTGTGCGATGATTTACTATCCTCTTTGAATGAAAATCCGAATGTGAGCATCCGCATCAATCGTTCAAAGGGAATTATCCCCGATGATTTTCGTGGTGGTGTTTTAAATTGTGCTATTCCGCATTGTGAGGACGGTTTTTTGTTGGATTCGAGACCTTTGTTTACTGCCGATCCTGCTTTTCACGCAGGGGCATACTATGTGCAAGAGGCAAATAGCATGGTGGTTGGCGAGTTGGTAAAACGCTTGTTGGTGCATTTCGACCCCGGTGCGGTGGTACTCGATCTTTGCGCATCGCCCGGTGGAAAAAGCACACATGTTGCAACACATTTAAGACCCGGCGATTTGTTGGTTGCCAACGAGGTGATTTCGGGTAGAACGGGCACGTTGATTGAAAATCTTTGCAAATGGGGACAGGGAAATCACGTGGTTACTTCGGCCGATGCCAAATTGCTAGGAGAGCTGAGGGGTTTGTTTCAAATTGTTGTCGCCGATATGCCTTGTAGTGGAGAGGGAATGTTCCGTAAAACACCAGACGCAATCGCTGAATGGAGCCTCGAAAATGTATTGCTATGTGCTTCTCGACAGCAAAGAATTGCTCATGATATTTGGCCAAGTATGGCAGAAGGTGGCGTAATGATTTATAGTACCTGTACCTACAACCGACAGGAAAACGAGGATAACATCAACCACATTGTAGAAGAATTGGGTGCGGAGATAATGGAGTTTGATTTTCCCGAAACCCTAGGCATTGTTGAAATAGAGCCGGGAAAATATCGCATGTTGCCCAGCAAAACCTTGGGAGAAGGTTTCTTTTTTGCCGTTTTGAGAAAAACATCACGTGAAAAGTTGAGGCTTCCAAAGGTTGCAAAAATGAAATCGGCCAAAGGATTACCCCTTTTTTTAAAGGATGAGTTTATGGGGTATGACCTACAAGATGGTTTGATGGTGGTGCGTGCCGGAGATTGGCATGACTACTACCCAAACCTGCCCGCGCTACTTCCTGGAGTAAAACAAACAGGTGTGAATGCTGGGCAAAGCAACAAAAACCAATGGAAGGTGCACCCAGAGTATGATTTATTAGCCCAAAAAACCATGGCTTACCAACAGATAGAGATAAACATTCATCAAGCCCTTGAGTATTACAAACGGGCGTTTTTGCCAGTAATAATCGACCAAAAAGGTGTCGTTGGGCTGCGGTGGAATGGGCTATCGTTAGGCACGGCTAATGCTGTAAACAATGGGCTGAACAATTTATGGCCCATGCACTGGCGGGTCATCCAAAACCAAATGCAAGCCGATTCACTTTTGGTAAACAAGCTACAATCCCCTTAACCAAAAACACGATCGATTCCGTTGTTTGTTGGATTGAGTTACGCTTTCGGCTTCTTGGCTTTGGTGCGCTTCAACCGATCTACGTAATTCATTTCTTTTTCGGTTAAAAAACGCCATTTGCCGCGACCCAATTTGACTTTGTCGAACTCGCCCAACAACACACGATCCAAGCCGGTTACTTCGTAACCAAAATGCTCGAACATTCTTCGTACGATGCGATTTCTGCCGCTTTTGATTTCAATGCCAAGGACAGTGTCTTTTCCTTCTTCTACAAAACCGCACTGCTCAAAAGCCATCATTCCGTCTTCAAGTTCTACGCCTTCAACCAGTTGCATCATGTGCTCTTTGGTGGGTTTTCTGTCGAGGGTTGCGCGATATACTTTTTTAATCTCAAAACTCGGGTGCATTAGCTTCTGGGCCATTTCCCCATCGTTCGTCAACAACAATACACCGGTAGTATTTCTATCGAGTCGACCGATTGGATATATGCGTTCTTTACCAGGTAAATCAATCAACTCCATCACGGTTTTTCTACCTTCTGGGTCATCGGTGGTTGTGATGAACCCCTTGGGCTTATTCATGATGATATATACTGGCTTTTCAGGCACAACTTTACGGTCTTCAACCTTAACAACATCGTAAGGGGTTACCTTGGTGCCAAGTTCTTTTACAATCTCGCCATTCACGCGTACCAAACCTTGTAAAATAAGGTCATCAGCTTCTCTTCGTGAGCAAATTCCACTGTTGGCGATGTATCGGTTTAATCTAATTTCATTGCTATTCGCGTGCTCAGTTCCTTTTTCTAAATTGCTAGTTACACGATTGTATTCACGCTTGCTCCCTTTGAATCCAATGGGGGTTTCAGCACGTTCTGCCTTTGGAATTCCATAGGTCTTTTGTGTTGGGGTATTTCTTTCTTCGCTTTGAATCTCCTCTGAATTTGCTCCTCTGGGTTTAAACTTCGCTAGCCCTTTAACTCCGCTACTAATTGATGGTTTAGAAACGCGATCTTCACGGTCTCTTTCAATGGGTTTTTCACGGTTAAATGGTTTTTTGTCTGCGCCGTCATCGGAAAACCGAGGTTTTGAAAACTCTCGCTTATTGCCAAACTCCTTGGGTTTGTCGAAACTGCGCGGTTTGCCAAATCCACTGGCAGGTCTGTCACCTTGACTTCTTTCAGAGGCTCGTTTATCCCCAAAATTGTTGGGTCGATCAAATCCACCTGGTCGATCGCCACGATTGGGTCGATCAAACCCCTGCGACTTGTCGAAAGATCTCGGTTTGTCAAATCCGCCACGGCTTTCGCGGGGACTAAACGGTTTCTTATCGTCGCCATCCTTGCTAAACCTGGCACTGCGATCACCGGGAAATCTGGGTTTGCCTGATTGATCACCACCAGTAAATCCACCCTTTTCCATGAACCGTGGGTTACTGCGCTTAAAACCTCCCCTTGATCCATCCTCACGCGGCGCACCGCTTTCAAATCTGGGATTGTTTTCACGTGGCCCTCTGTCTGGTCCGAACTTGGGTCTCTCGTTCCTCACAAAACCACCGCGATTGGGCGTGTCTCTGCGATTTTCATCACGACCTCCAAAGGCGGGTTTGTCTGAACGATTGCCATAGGTTGGCTTCTCTGAGCGTCCTCCAAAAGCTGGCTTCTCTGAACGATTGCCGTAGGCTGGTTTATCGGGGCGATTACCAGAGGTTGGCTTCTCTGAACGTCCTCCGAATGATGGCTTCTCTGGTCGTTCTCCAAATCCTCTTTTTTCTGAAGATTTTGGTCCTGCAGAACCGCCACTATTCTCTCCAAAAAACTTTGTTTTTTTGGGCTCTGTTTTATCAAAGTCTATTTTGCGATTGCGTTTTTCTCCAGGTTGTCTAACTTGGAACTTTTTGCCATTGCCTTGATCATTCTTGGGAGACTTTGCCATAAACTATTGTCTTTTGAATTTGCAAAGGTAGTGTAAATTAGGGGAGGAGGCCCTCACAAATACGTTCCCGAATATTTGGTAATCATCAATTCTCCGTTTTTTGCCTCTGCATAACCAAAATCATAGCAATAGCGATAACAGTTTCCCTTATTGGGTTCTTCTGTGTGGGTGAAAAAATTGAACAAGAAGCCCTTGTTCTCCAAACGCCTCATCGGAATTGTAGATTGTCCACCCGAAAGCTCATATACCTCCTTAAGAATGCGTCGATTTTTTACCAATACTCGGTTGATGGATTTTAGCGGGTCAAGCTGTTCGCGATTTCTTCTGTTGTTAAAGGCGCTTCTACACGCATCATTACAAAACACCTTGTCTGCCCTACCTTTTAATTTGTCTCCGCATTCTTTGCATGTATTCGACACGTTGAATTGATTTTCCATAAGCGATTTGTACACTAAACATAATTTCCTAGAATATCCCCCAAAAACTCAACAACTTTTTAAACGATTATAATCGGTTATATATGATTACAGTACGAATACTCGATTCCAGTGTTTGCAAATTTGTATTGTTAACCATCAACCAAAGGCCACGGAAAATGGAAAACACAGCACATTATATGTTATACAGTTATTTACGAGAAAAGAGTTATGAAAAATTTATTGAATTCCGTTAGGTTAGTCGGAAACGTGGGCTATGATCCCGAAATTAAAGAGTTTGAAAGTGGAAAAAAGTTGGCTAAACTCACCTTGGCAACCAATGAGCGCGTTACATTGTTGTCAGGAGATGTGGTTAACAACACCCAATGGCACCGATTGGTTGCTTGGGGTGCGGTAGCTGAACGATTTGAAAAATTGGTGAAGAAAGGAAGCAAACTCATGGTTGAGGGACGGTTGCAACACCGTAGTTTTTTGGGTGCGGATGGACAGAAGAAAGAAACATCAGAAGTGGTTGTAAAAAACATCCTTTTGATAGAGGCAAAAGGGAAATCTGTTCACATTTCAGAAGACGATTTGCAATCAGCCGAAATGTAAATTAGCCTGCACTGTACAGTTGAACACCCTGTTGGTAATACCCAATGGGGTGTTTTTTTTACACCTAGTGGATATGGTAAATTTGTGTTGTGCATTTATACAGCAAATTCACGCTCAAGAATGGGCTAAGGGTTATTCATCTCGAAGACAAAACCAGAACAACGGTTGTGTTAAACACACTTTACAATGTTGGTGCCCGAGACGAAAATGAAAACAAAACTGGTTTTGCTCACCTGTTTGAGCATCTCATGTTTGCAGGAAGTGAAAACGTTCCTGTATTCGACAAAGAAGTGGAAGAAGCGGGTGGACAAAACAACGCTTTCACCAATAATGAGTTTACCAATTATTATTTGGTTATGCCATCTGAAAACGTGGAAACTGCTTTTTGGTTAGAGAGCGATCGAATGCGGGCTCTAACCATCGATGAAAAATCTCTTTCAGTTCAGCAAGGTGTGGTGGTGGAGGAATTTAAACAACGTTGCTTCAACGCTCCGTTTGGATTGTTGTGGCATCATGTGCGTTCATTGGTTTATGAAAACAGTCCTTATCGTTGGCCAACCATCGGTTTAGACATCAAACACATCGAAGACGCTGTTTTGTATGATGTTAAGTCGTTTTACGACGAATTTTACAAACCACAGAATGCCATCATTTCTATTGTTGGCAATATCGATGTAGAAGAAACAAAACGACTTGCACAAAAGTGGTTTGGCGATATCAATAAACCTGGAAACGCCAATCAAAACAGTTATTTAGAAGAGGTCCCCATTAATAACCGACGGTTTTTTGAAACTGAGGATTTGAGCCCCAATCCCGCTGTCTTCTTGGTCTGGAAAGGCCCATCATTTAACAATCCAGAATCCATCTCCTTGGAGTTGTTTTCAGAAATGTTGGGCGGATCAGATGTTTCGCCACTGCAGTTGAAACTTGTCAAAGAAAAACAATTATTCAATGCGGCAGAGTGTTTTTACATGCGCGGATTGGGAGAGGGTCTTTTTGTTGTTTATGGTATTTTAAACGAGGGGATCTCGCACGCTGATGGAGAATCTGCCTTGTTAACAACCCTGGAAGAAGAGCTGCAAAGAGGGTCCGCACTACAAAGAACATATGAGGGTGTAAAAAATCGCTATGCTACGCAGCTGTTGTTTGAAGCAACACAACCAATGCAATTGGCGCAACGACTTTGTTACTTCGAAAATGCGGGCAACCTAGAAGCAATAAACCAAGAAAACGAGGTGATTGAGAAGATTGAATTAACCGATGTTTTATCAGCCGCTCAGAAAACAATGAACAAGGATAACGTGTCTGTAATTTATTATCACCCCAAATCATGACTTTGAAAACACACAATCGGCCAGAAACCAAAACCATACAGACATTTGATATTCCAGAAAGTCAGGTTTTAACATTGTCGTCAGGCCACCAGGTACACCTCTCCAACCCTTGTAAAATCGGTGTTGTTCGTGTAGAGTTGTTTTGGGCTTCCGGTTCATATCACCAGGAGAAACCCTATGTGGCAACCATGGCCAACGACCTACTGCTATCGGGCAATGAGCAGCGCACAGAGTTCGAAGTCATAGAGTATTTGGACTACCTTGGAGCTACACACAGAACAGAATGTGGGCACGTGGGTTCTTCGGTTGTTATCCGAGCCAGTAAGAAAAACATTCTTTCTGTATTCAAATGGGTCATTGAGAACGTTCATGCCGCTACTTATCCAGAAAATGAAGTAGAATCTGCCAAGTTGGTCCGCGCGGCATCCCTTGAAAGACAACAAAAAACACCCAAATATTGGTCTAGCCGCATTGCCCTTGAATCATTGTACGGTAAAGACCACACATTGGGAATTCACGGTGATCCGATTGACTATCAAAAAGTCACGTCAGAAAATTTGAATTTATTTAAAAAACAGCATTTCGGTCTTGAAAAAATGATGTTGCTTGTGTCTGGTGATTCTGATGATCAATTGCTACACTCTTTCGCAGATGCACTGCGACCCTTTCCCGGTACTCCCCTATCCATCATTCAAGAGCAATTTACAGAGACCTTTCCAAAATTTGAAAAGCCTTTGATGCACCCCGTTGATGGAACCAATCAGGTTAATTTACATCTTGCCAAGCACATCAAACCCAAAGACCAACAAGAGCGGTTTGGTTTAACCTTGTTAAACTTGGTTTTGGGTGGGTATTTTGGATCCCGGCTTATGCAAATTCTCCGTGAGGAGCGCGGTTTAACATATGGGGTTGGTTCCTATTTTAAACCGGCATTCAACGATTACACTTGGACAATTTCCGGAGATTTAAAAAGTGAAACTGCAGAAGAGGCCATTCGTGTTGTTCATGAAATATTCGAAGATTTAAAGAAAAACATATTACCCGATGACGAGCTTAATAAAATTAAACAATATTACGCTGGTCAATTTCGCGGGGGGTTTGACGGTCCGTTTTCGATGGGGGGCAAATATCAACACGCGCTTTACCGGGGCTTGGACCTAAGCTATTATACTACCGTTTTGCCGGGAATTTGGTCTGTGACGGCGCAAGAAGTAAATGTATTGGCCAACAATTATTTAAACCCAAATTCGTTTATACATGTACTCTCCGGAGATACACCCAAACAAAGGTAAAAAACATGTATCGGCTCCACTGCATATTCTTGGTTTGTTTTTCAGCACTCTTGACGAGCCAGCTTTTTGCGGTAACCGCCCCTGCTAAAATTTATCGCGCCTGTTTAGATCGTCCTACATTTACGTTAACGGTCAGCTTGTCCACCCCAACCGACGCTTGTGGGAGTTTTGTGTATCACCGTCTTTATGGCAGGGAAGACGCCTTTTCTCCGTGGAAATTGCTAAAACAAACCAGTACTTTGAACACAAACACCATCAATGCCGTCTTACCAAACACTAAGGCTTGGGAGGTTTTTGTTTCTACAAGTTTTGCTTGTAATGGCATAGATACGTTGGTGTCTAATCGTGTGTTGGTTGACAATCAAGCACCTGCGCAATTCGAACCAGACAGTGTTTCTGTTGAATTTACTACACAGAGGGTTGTTGCTGGTTGGAAAAAACCCATAGACCCCGATGTTTTGGGATATAGTTTGTTCAAACTGGTTGCTGGGGGAAACGCATTAATCAAAGACACGTTTAGTACGTTTTACCGGTTCGACACGGCCACCTTTAACCCAAGAACAGGTAACAACTCGTTTTCTATTGCTGCTTTTGATAGTTGTTTAAATGGTGGTTTATTAAGCGATTACCACTCTCCTATTAATCTATTGGTTCAAAAAGATTCTAAATATTGGTGTTCAAAAAAAACCGTGCTAAAATGGACAAAATACAAGGGTTGGACGGCGGGTAGCTATTCGGTTTGGCGCCAGTGCCTCGCGGATGGAACATGGCAAATGATTGGGAGCGTCATTGCGGACTTAACCAACGATCCAACCACCTATGATTTCACGGACATTGGTTATGAAACCAACAAACAGTATTATTACGTGGTCCGAGCAATAAAAAACATGGGGAGCACAACCAGCACCTCGAACCGGGTTTTCATAGACTATACCTTCAGCGGCAACGCCGCTCCCATATCTGTAATCACCGGCGCGAGTGTGGTTGGAGAAGATCTTGTTCGGTTGGATATTACATGGAAAAAAGACGGTCCATCCTCCTTATTGTCGATTGAAAAAAAGACAGCAACGGGCTGGTTGGGTATTCATACATCAACGATTGCGGGAAATATTACATATAACGACGCGACAACCAAGACCAATGCCGAATTTGCGGAATACCGCTTAATAAGGACAAACGATTGTGGGCTTAAGGACGATTCTTCTTTTCTCCATAACACTATGCTTCTAGTTGATAATCAACGAGTTGTGTCTTGGAACAAACATGTCGGTTGGGCGAATTTAGCAATCACCACAAACTATGATTATCACCTCGAACACAGGTCGGGTTTCACGTGGAACACGCTGTACTCGGGCAGCGCAACGAGCTATACACTCCCAACCAATTTATATGGCAATCAGGTTTTTAGGGTAAAAATCTACAGTACTGATGGCAAATTGCCCAGCTCTTATGAGCTATATTCAAACGAAAGGGTTGTTTACTTGGGCTTTGACTCATCTGCTTTTGACACAACCTTAATACCGTCTGCCTTTAACCCGTCGGGAATTAACACCGTTTTTAAAATCTCAAACCCAGCAATTGGTCCTGGCGAATCAACCGTTTCCATTTTTAATCGTTGGGGAGAACTTTTGTTTCAGGGCGATGCTTTGCTGGGATGGAATGGAACAGACTCTCAAGGAAGGGAGGTTCCACAGGGAACTTATGTATATCTGATTCAAGCTTCGTATAGAAACAAAAAGGCTCGTTATTCTGGCACACTTCTCATGATCAAATGAACACTATTTACTTTTTAGGTCGCTCTAGATTCTTAGACAAAGAGAAAAGAAACAACCTTCGGGATTTGTTGAACCTCATTTCCAAGAAAAAAAACCAGCGTATTTCTCAGTTGAATTATGTTCTCGTTGATGACGAAGCACTACTGGAAATAAATATGAAACACTTACAGCACGACACCTACACTGACATTATTACTTTTGATTTAAGAGATGGTCTGTCCGGGCCCGTGGAAGGAGAGATTTACATTTCTATTGATCGAGTAAAAGAAAACGCTGAAGTTGCGGGGGTTGATTTCGAAAATGAATTTATACGTGTCGTTTCTCATGGTTTGTTGCATCTGCTAGGATACAAAGACAAAACAGCCGCCCAAGCAAAAGAAATGAGACAAGAAGAAGAGGCCTGCTTATCTTTGTGGGCTGATTTGGGTTAGCGTTTCACGTGAAACGAACTTCATATGAACACACAATACGATGTTATAGTTGTTGGGGCCGGACACGCAGGTTGCGAAGCGGCTCATGCGGCGGCCACAATGGGCTGCTCGGTTTTGCTTGTTACCATGAACATGGAAACCATAGCCAAAATGAGTTGTAACCCCGCTATGGGGGGCGTCGCTAAAGGACAAATTGTACGGGAGATAGACGCACTTGGGGGAATGTCTGGCATCATTACAGACAAAACCATGATACAGTTCCGCATGCTAAATCGTAGCAAAGGTGTTGCTATGTGGAGTCCAAGGGCCCAAAGTGATCGCTGGCGATTTGCTGAAGAATGGAGGCTAACACTTGAAAGCAACCCCAATGTAGACTTCTTTCAAGACAGCGTTCGCTCTTTAGTGGTTGAAAACCAACAAGTTACAGGCGTTATCAGCACCATGGGCATGGTTTTCCGCGGAAAAACAGTGGTTCTCACAACGGGCACCTTTCTCAATGGGCTAATTCATATTGGAAAAAAGAATTTCGGCGGCGGTCGCATGGGCGAACACGCTTCTGGTGGTATAACAGAACAATTGGCAACAATCGGTTTCACAACGGGCCGAATGAAAACAGGAACACCCCCAAGGGTTGATGGTAGATCTTTGGATTACAGCAAGATGGAAGAACAACCAGGTGATGAGGGACCATATAAGTTTAGTTATACAACCCAAACCAAACCGCTTTCCCAACAGCGCAGCTGCTATATAACCTACACCAACGAACTCGTTCACGATGTCCTTAGAGAAGGTTTCGTAGACAGCCCAATGTATAACGGCAGCATAACGGGGCTTGGGCCGCGTTACTGCCCTAGTATTGAAGATAAAATTAACCGTTTTGCCGAGCGAAACAGACACCAAATATTCGTTGAACCCGAAGGTTGGAATACCGTAGAGGTTTATGTCAACGGATTTAGCACCTCTCTACCTGATGACATTCAGCTCAAAGCACTCAGGTTGATTCCGGGATTCGAAAAGGCAAAAATATTTCGCCCTGGCTACGCCATAGAATATGATTTTTTCCAACCCACACAACTCAATAACACTTTGGAAACAAAGTTGGTACAGGGTTTATACTTTGCTGGACAAATTAATGGAACAACCGGGTATGAAGAGGCGGCTTGTCAAGGCCTCATGGCTGGCATTAACGCTGCGTTACGAGTACACGACAAAGACCCGTTTATATTGGGTAGAAACGAAGCTTATATCGGCGTTCTCGTTGATGATCTCATCAACAAGGGCACAGAGGAGCCATACCGCATGTTCACGTCAAGAGCAGAATACCGTATTTCACTAAGGCAAGACAACGCGGACGAACGTTTGACCCCTAGAGGGTTCGCAATTGGGTTGGCTCATGAATCAAGGATGGAATTGCTCGACTCCACCAATCGCGCGGCGAATGAAATCCTAACCTACCTGGCAAACACAAATATTACACCCGAGGAGGTACACAAATACCTTCCTGAAAACATCACCCCAATCTCCGAAAAACAAAGGGCAAATAAACTACTATTGCGTCCTCAAGTGGGTCTTGAAGACCTTGAACAAATACCACATATTGGATCTTTTCTGGCGCCCCATAGTTTGTTGTCTAAAGAACGTGCGGCTATTACCATCAAATACAAAACATACATTGACAAAGAAGTAGAATTGGCCGACAAAATGCATCGGCTAGAAGACATAGTAATTCCCCATCAATTTGATTTCCAAAAATTGAATAGCATCAGTTCGGAAGCTCGTGAAAAATTAACCAAAATTCGCCCGCAAACACTAGGACAAGCAAGCAGAATTAGCGGCGTAAATCCAGCAGATATTCAAGTTTTACTTGTACATTTCGGTAGATAAACCTTCTCCATGATTATTAAAAGAAAACAAACAAACACTTGGGTAGTCATTCCTTTTTTTCTTTTTATTTCTTTGATGCACTCTTGTGCCAACCCCGTACCTCCATCAGGAGGAGATAAAGACACAACAGCACCTGTTTTAATGTCTATTGAAAACACAATAAAACATGGACAAACACGGCTCATTTTAGCGTTTAACGAGAATATTACCACGTCCGGCCCTTTGATATATTCACCAAAGGTTATTGGTAGTGCAATCCCCCAAACGAGCAACATTAAATTACAACGAAACCATCTTATCGTTGACGTACCCAAAAACACCAACTGTTTGTATCTTGATCGATGGGTTGTGGATTTGAACGAAAAAAACC
>Ga0208231_1000081_pt1 | contig 28543 bp, 20 predicted proteins | sample LakMenEpi15Jun12_FD_150702 | JGI IMG/M metagenome (GOLD analysis project Ga0208231, IMG submission 150702) | Freshwater microbial communities from Lake Mendota, WI - 15JUN2012 deep hole epilimnion (SPAdes) | ecosystem: Environmental > Aquatic > Freshwater > Lentic | place: Lake Mendota, Madison...
AACCGTATCATCATTGAAATTGAAATCTAAACCTTCCAATCCAGCTAATGTTCCAGTGTCTGTTGTTGACAATGCAGCTGCAGCATTTTGCATTGTTGGATCTTGTGCACCAGAATTAAAGGTTTTTCTCATTGCCTCTTGAATGTCCTCTAAATTAGAGAACGATTGAGGCATTTGACTCGGGTCAAATTGAATGTCTTGCTTTGAATATGTTGGTTCTTCAGCCTTTTCTGGCATCTCACCCAACCTTTCGTCGATTGCAGATGAAATCATATCGTTGATCATCTTCGTATCTGTACCAACCGCATCTTTCATCATTTGAGATGCATCAGGTTTAAACATGTCAACTAGATCAGCTGATGCAAACGTTCCACCACCAAATCGTTTGGCAAATCCGTTTTTTAACTGATCACCTTTTTTTGCAAAAGGAGACATAAATTCTGATCGATCAATCATTTATTCTTTCTCTGTAATTGTCGTTCTCTTATCTTATCATTTTCTTCTTTCACATGTTGCGCCACTAGTGCAACATATGTCGCTCTTTCCCACGGGAGCATATTTTCGAGTTCACTTAAACTATATCCATGATGCTGCATTAATGCAAAATTAGTCATATAATATGTTTTCAAACTCTCATTACGAAGGCTTATACGAAAAAATCGAGGAGACCCTCCAGTTTGATGGTATGGTTTCTACCACACTTACCACAAACTAATTCATTCTTATATCTTAACATTGGCATCTCTAAGAAAAAGTTTTTAATTTTCTTGAATTGCTCAGTGGTTAAATTGTTTATGAATTCATCAAACTCGCCTTGTTGCATCTCATTAATATTATACACCTGATTCTCATCGTAAAGATACTCAGTACATTGCTTGATAATTTCTGTTGGAGCATCTTTTGTGTTGAGTTTCTCAACTAATACTTTAGAGATTTCTATTGTCGGATATCTCAATTTAATTCCAACATTGCTTGTTAACGGAACCAAACTGTTTGAGGGTTTATGTTCATATGCAACTTTAAGTAAGTCAATATCAAGCTGCATCTTTCCTTTACACTTCTTATTCTTATCCACAATATTTTCACAAACGTATTCTAATGAAACAATTTCTCCAATTGATCTTGCTCGTAGATTCAAGAACAAATATTCAATCTCATATAATGGTAAAGACTCAACATCTATCTGATCAACAACACAATTGTTGACAATTTGTTTAATTGCATCAAGACTTGTCTCATAATCTCTGGACTCTAAAGCCATCAAAAGAATTTTTTCTTCTTTGACAACAAAAGGGCGAAAGGTTATGTCTTTGCCTAGAGATTCTAGTTTAAGTTTAAATGTTGGTAAATCAATTTTTGGTATAGCCATAAATCACTCCATAGTTATCGTGGGTCGACGTTTCTTCTTCCTCGACCCACCACATCAATGCTCGTCAAGACTTCTCTGTCACTTGTTGTTCCTCTGACATCAATATCTGTCAAAACCTCATTTCCATCACCAGTTCTTCCAACAACATCGATACCAGTAAGAACTTCTCTGTCTGCTGCTCTTCCAACGACCTCAATATCTTCAAGGACTTCTGGTGCCTCGTTATCATTTCGTTCATATCGGTCTGCATTGAAACTTCTCCAGTAACGATATGAGAAGTTGACATCTATTCTTACTGCTTCTTGCTCAGCCCATGATCCCTTTACTTCACTCACAGCAATCGGAAATACTTCATATAATCTCACTCCATATGAAATCCTATTTCCATCTTCGGAGATTTGATACACATCAATTTCTCCGATGTAATCATCTCTGTATCTAAAGTCGAATTTATTTTCTTTTGGATTGATATAATTCAACCAAGCATCAAAGAAGGTTTTTTGACGCATATCATCATCAACTAAGAATGTGGTTGAGACATCTTTATACTCAGAACGAACTGGGATGTTCATTTTTGGTCCACCCAAGTAAAGATCGTTTGTGAGTATCTCATATCCTGGAATCAAAACAGACTCAGCATAGTATGTGAGATAATTATCTTTATTTTTATAATTCAGAATGTTGACTAGTTCTGTTGGTGGCTTGATTACAATGGCAATCTTATTGAGTCGTGAAAATCCGCTCTTTCGAACCTCTGAGAGAAAGTTGTTGATGTTTAGTGTTTTTCTTGGATTGAGCGCCATTAACCAAAACTCCTCATTCGTTCAACTGGAAGAAATACTGCAGTCTCCCAGAAGTTTGGTTCTACATATATCAGTGGTGAAACTAGTTGATCATAAAGATATCTTCTATAGCAACTTCGAACAGCACCAGAGAATTGGCTCATGTTGGATAGGAGATCATAGGACAATAAAAATCTTGTAGAATCGTCATATTTATCGTTGTTTAAGAACATCGACAATCCATCCAGAATACTCATTCTTTCTCCTGGACCTAGAAAGTGTAGATTGATGCCAGCGAACCCATCACCATCTACAACCATTGGAAGAACTAGAGGAAATTCATCCCATTGCGAGAGTCTTTCTTTTGTGAGTGGATCATATCGAAAGAAGAACATTCTTCCAACTGCAGCGAATGCAGTAACTCGCTTTGCATCGTTCAGAATATTAGATCTATTGGATGGAATTGAGGCTTTGGCTACCATGCCTTGTATGAACTTTTTGGCTTCTTCAGTTCTTGGCTTGATCCCTTTCTTTGCCATTCCCTTTTCAATTTTTTCGAGTAGTGCTCCCATCAGATTCCTAATTCATCCTCTGTGATTAGACTAAATCTCCATTTTCTATCCATACAGTATTCGTTTGCTGCCTTCCACTTTGCTTCGTTCACACCCCAAGTTGCAACTTCTTGGATGTATTGCTTTGTGATACGACTCTTTGGTTTAGGAGGAGATGCTTGACTCTTTGGCTTAACTTCTAGAATCATACTTTCTTCTAGACCATTTCTATTCTTAACTTTCACGAAAAAGTCTGGAAAGTACCGATGCCATCTTCCATCTACTGGGGATAAATAAGGAATAACGATCTCTTCGTTCGACCATCCGATTACACTTGGATTTTCATCCAGATGCACCATGACTCGGCGTTCCCATAACGATCGATACCAAATGTTCGTATGGTCACCTAAATATTTACTGATGTTTTTCGGACTGTATTTGCCGCTGTATGCCATCAATTATTTATAGGAAATCTCAATGACCGAAGTATTAGAGAACATCGACGTCATAGGTCGACGACCTGGAGTCGATCGAAGAGGCGATGAAGTCTTGACAGATATTAATGTCATTGGAAGAACTCCTGGTTCTGCTCCGCGAGATGCAGAACTTTTAGAAGGCATCGATGTAATTGGAAGATCTAGATCAAAATCTGAACCAAAGCATTTAAGATATCCACTTAATATGACTGATCCGAGTGGTGGTTTTAAGAATGCAGTTCGTTTCGTTGCATATGCACAGCGCAGATCGTTCCTAGATGACCCAAATGAAACACCATCTTTTAAAAATCCGCCAGATCAATTTGATCCTGGAAGACCAAGAAAGTTTCCTGTAACTCAAGGTGCGTTTAATACTTCTTTTTTGTTTAGAAGTTCACTAATTCAATCTTCTAAATTTAATATCGGTACAGTTACAGAAGATTTGATTGGAATTGGAGCAAATGGAATCGAATTTTTTACTGGTGGTCGCGACATTTCCTATGGACAAAGAACAGTTGAATTAGACAGTTCAATCACTTTGTATATGCCTGATACAGTAATCAATCAAGACAAACATGATTATCAATCAATTTCTATTAATCAGGCTTCAGGTAGAGCAGGACTATATTCCGCAGGATTTCCTGCTGCTCTAGGTGGACTTGGATCTGCTTTAGGAAGAACAGAAGTATTTGCAGAGCTGGCGGGAAGAGCAGGAATATTTGGGACACGATCAACTGAAGCGATTCTATCAGGACTCGGTTATGCATTAAATCCGATGCTTGAAATGACATACGGTGGAACGCAACCAAGATCCTTCTTGTTCCAATTTAGATTTGCTCCAAGAAATTTAAAAGAAGCAGAAGAAGTTAAGAAAATCATTAAGACCTTCAGATTCCATTCACACTCTGAGAATGCTGGTGGACAGGGCACAGCTGCAGAAGGTAGCGGAACTCGATATTTGGTTCCGCCAAATCATTTCGAAATTCAGTTCCTTCGTAGAGATAGCACAGGAAAATTTGTAGAAAATTTAGCGATGCCTAGAGTTACGACATGCATGATAGCCTCGATCAACACAAACTATGCAGCGCAGTTAGATACCTTTGCAACACACCAAGACGGCACTCCAGTTTCTATAAGCCTTGATCTTGAATTTATAGAAAGCGTCGTTCTCACTAAAAACGATATTAAGAACGGTTACTAATGTCTTATTTCTCAAAATTCCCAAGAGTATTATACTCTATCAATAAAGAAGGAACAAATGCAAAAATTGTTCCAGATATGCTCGCTAGAGTTAAATTTATCGACTCTATTCTGTCAAATCAAAGTTTATTTTTTAAATATGAAGTAAAGGGTGAAGAAACAGCAGAGCAAATTGCGAACAGAGTTTATGGAAATCCTGAGAAACATTGGATTCTTTTTCTTGTCAATCAAATCATTGATCCTCAGTTTGACTGGCCACTAGGTCCATATGACTTTGAAAAATATATCAAACAAAAGTATGGATCAATTAATGTGAGTTTGAGCACTGCGGAGTCGTATGCAACTCCAGGAACCTATTATACTGCAGGTGAGATTGTCTATCAGGGTGCATCTACTTACGATAAATCAACAGCAGATGCAACAATTGTCGCCTATAATTCAACAAATAAAGTTTTAAAATTAAAATTTCCTTCTCAGATGTTTGCAAATGGTAGCACCATTAAAGGTGTAACTGCTAACTCGGCAGCGCAAACACATACTGTTATTGCAATCACAAACAATTTAGATGGATACCAGTGGGCTGTTAACACTGTAAGTCATTATGAAGTAACAGAGACAAAAACAAACTCAGATGATCCAACATTTTCTGAAGTCAAAAAGTATAGAATCACAGCAAATGGATTTAATTACTCAACAAATACTGTAATTGCTCTCAACACAAATACGTCTTATTCGAATACATTTAATGTTGTAAGTTCAGTGACTGGCGGAAATGCTCAAATGACAATTGCAACAACAGTTTCTCCTGTATCATATTATGATTATGAGGTTGAATTAAACGAAGAGCGAAGAAAAATTATAGTGCCACAGTCTTCAATAATCGGTGCTATTGAGAATCAATTTAGTTCATTAATGCTGGCAAAATAATATGAAAGATGTTAATTCGAGCGGAAGATCAGCTGGTGATGGTCTGTACTCTGAGTATGATTTTTCTTTAACAGAATTAAAGTTAATCAATTGTCTTGGGGTTAACATTGACGTCGATTTCGTTTTTCAAGAAATAAATTTATACGAGGATCTGTTCAACAATGTCATCAGTGGTGATGCGACTCTTGTTGACTCAAATGATTTGCTAAACAGATTGAAGATGCACGGAAATGAATTCATTTCTGTCGCATTTAGCACACCTGGAATGCAAAGATATCAAAAAGTTTTTAGAATCTACAAGATAAGTGATTATACTTTGCGTGGAACATCAAATGCAACTTTTAAATTGCATTTCTGCTCTGAAGAATTCATGTTGAATCAACAATACTACATCTCCAAATCATTTAAGGAGAGTAGACTTTCAGATATTATTAAAATTATTTCTAGAAATTTTTTAAAGATTTCTCCAGAAAAACTAACCGATGATAACATCGAGCAATCAAGCCTACTAATTAATCCAGAAAAAAGTCCTCTAATTGTTCCAAATTTAAGACCATTCGAGGCTATCAATTGGATTGCATCATTTGCAATAAATCCAAAAGATTTATCTCCTGGATACATGTTTTACGAGAACATCAATGGCTTTAATTTTGTTTCCTTGAGCAGTTTATATTCCAGACCAGCAAAGAAAACAATTTATTACTCACCAAAAAATCAAAACTTCTTAGAATCCATCGGATCAAGACATGATAAATTAGATGAGATGGAATTTAAACAAGTATTTGATGTTTTGGATAGCATGAATAATGGAGCATACGCATCTGAACTATTGAAACTTGATATTATGAATCGAACGACTGAATACGAACAGTTTGGTGTGAATCAGTCATCTCTTAAACTGTTGAATGAATATTTGCCGTATAGTTACGCAAAAAATAGAATGGGCAATTCTTTAAATCAGGCTTCTGGTTATGTTCGCATGTTTCCTAAATTTCAAGACATGCTCACAAGTAAATGGTTACTTTCGCGTGCTGCTCGAATAGCTCTCTTAAATAACACAAGATTGCATGTTGATCTGCCAGGGGATAGTTCGTTGTCAGTCGGCGATATTGTGAATGTCAGTTTGCCTAAAAATGATGCACAAACAGATCCAAATAATATCAAAGAAGACAATATGATGTCAGGAAGATATCTAATCACTGGAATACGTCATCAACTTATTGAAAATTATTACTATTGTCATGCAGAGCTTTGCAAAGACTCAGTGAATGTCAATATAGGATTTAACCCACAATTTAATTCTGCGTGGAATTTGGTAATTAACTCATGAAATTAAGAAAGAATTTTATTGGACAAGACGGATTTCAATGGTGGATTGGCGTCGTTGAAGATCGCAATGATCCAGAAAAGATTGGAAGATGTCGTGTTCGCATCTTTGGAATACACACAGATGATACTGTTGCAATCCCAACAGAAGATTTACCATGGGCAATTCCAGTATATTCTGTCAATAACAACGAATCATTCTCTGCACCAAAAGAAGGCGAGTATGTTGTTGGGTTTTTCCTTGATGGATCATTCGCTCAATCACCAGCCATTCTAGGTGTTCTTCCTGGAATTAATAAACAAAATCCTCCAGATGGTCGCGGATTTGGTGACGTTAGAGATGCAAGTAAAATAAGAAACTCACCAAGAAAACCATCAGCCATTGATTATCCTGAGGCTAGAACTGGAACAGAAAATCCAGTGAGTGCGAATATTATTAATGATGGAATCGGATTATTGAAAATCATTGAGAATAGTATCAAATTGCATGTTCCATTGTCTTTAAAAGCCAAACAGTCTCTTACAGAAAGTGATCAGAGTATGATCGGATATGATCATAAGTTTACACAACAAGAATTACGACAAGGTTATGTTTCAATCAGTTCTTTTGAGACAGTGCCAATTTATGGTATTAATGGAATTGACACTGTTATAACACCACAACAAGCAACAGCACTTCTTCGAATTGATATTAACAACTCTATAAATCGCGCTCGAAGTTCAATTAGCGATGGTGTTTGGAACGGATTAAACGTTGCTCAAAAAGCAGGTTTGGCGTTTCATGCGTATCACATCGGTCTTAATGTGGATTTTGAGAGAATCGGTGTTCGTTCTGCAATCACTTCTGGCGACCTCGTTAGAGCAGCTCAGTTAATCAGTTCCGATAAACTCAAATCTTCAACTGGGAAATATCTGATCAGTGAAGATTCGCTGTCACATATTGCTGCTAATCTATTCAAATCAATTCCAAAGTCATCATTGGCTGAGCAAAGAAGAAATACTTTAACAAAAAGAAATCCAATCTCAGCTGCAGGGGCTGGACTTGGTGTTCAAATTCACGAATCAGATTTATCTGCAGATTCAGATGCAAAATCTCTAAAGTATCCGCTTCCAGAAGAGCAAGGCAAGCCTTCATTGAATGATTTTGCAACCTCATTAGAAAAGAGCGTTACACAAAAATTCCGAGAGCGATCTTCAATCATTGCAATTGGAGCAAATGATCAATCATGGTCAGAACCTGCCTCTCCATACATAGCTGAATATCCATATAACAAGGCTATGGAAACAGAATCTGGTCATGTGTTCGAACTTGATGATACTCCTGGAAGTGAGCGTGTTCATCTAGCGCATAGATCTGGAAGTTTTGTTGAATTTTATCCAAGTGGAACTAAAGTAGAAAAAGTCGTCAAGAGTAATTATAGAATTGTTCTCAACGATGATTATCTTTATGTTGCAGGAAAGGTTAATATTGTCTTAGAATCTAACGCTCATATTAAAGTCGTTGGTGATTGTTTCTTGCAAGTCGAGAATAATCTAGAGGCAAATGTTAGCGCAAATATGAATGTATCGGTTGGTGGCGCATTTAATATGCGAGCCAATACTCTGCACTTCGATATTGCAAATACATCGACAATCACTGCTAATAATCAATACATTTCAGTTGATGATAAACTTATTATAAATTCGAATACTTCTAACATATCAACTGCGAATGATTTCACTCTTTACTCTAAATCAAATCAATACTTCAACGTTGCGAATACGATTCATTATAGATCTGGAAACGTGGCGATCCAATCCTCTGGAAATATCTCAATCAACAGTGTAGGAAATGGATACTTCACTTCAAGTAATGTTCTTCACCTAAAAGGAAGTTCAACTCGAGTCACTGGATCCTCTGTTGAGATTAATGGATTGTTAAATGCTGGTGCGACCAATATGGAAGCGACAGGATATGATTCGAACGGGGATTCTCATGTTCTATCTGTAGCAGGCAGCGGAGGAATTGCTGCATTGATACCAGATCCTTCCTTAACTCGCATGCCTGCGATAGATGCAAATGGTATTGTTTACTTGTATCATGAAGATAAAACGAACAAGGATAGAATGAGAAGAAATAGCAGTGAAGAGCAATTTGTTCTAATCGAAATCGCTGATCAGTTCCAAATTAATGTAAATCAAGTGCAAGAAGTTGTAAATGCGACATCTTATCTTGAGAAACCAATTAAATTAGGAACTCCAACTGATACACAAAAACATCTAGAACCAGATAGAATCTTTAGATTTAAAGACTCGATAACAGAAGAAAACAATAAGTTATTAAGAGATTATCTTGCAAATCCTTATGCATATTCTTCACCATATTCAAACGTTAAGAGATTTATTGCACCACCATCAACTTCAGGCTCTGATGTGATCTTTAATGATGTTGTGGGAGAGAGTTTGATTGTGATTAATGATGGTGCGGATATATCTGCTTGGCTGAGAAAACAATTAGTTCTCGCAGCAAACGGTTATTGGAGAGAAACTGGTGCTGAAATTTCTGGTAGAATCGAACCGTCGAACCCAAATATCACTGATCTCTGGAGAAATCTCGGATTCTCTAGAGAATTTTGGAATTTGAGCGATCAATCGAGATGGGCAATCGCATTCGTCAACTTCGGATTGAAACAGAATGGCTATCGATATGTTCAGACTCCAAATCCAAGAGATCTTGAAATTCGAATCGATGATTATCGTTTCACTCGTGTTAAGCCATCAGATGCTCAGCCTGGAGATGTTGTTTTGTGGAATAATGACCATACCAACTTCGTTTATGAAAACATAAATGGATCTCTAACCTTTATCGGAGGATCTCAACCACCGTATAACGGTAATATCGGTGATGGTCGCATTGGTGACGTCTCTCTTGTCAGCAGCGGAGGTGCGCAAATTGTTGCAATTCTTCGTCCGTCTAAGACATAAATAATCATTTAGAGGACTCATAAATGGCAAGAGCTGTTCGCGTTTATTCTGATCTGGATCTAAAGTTCACAAAACATCCTGTGACTGGAGATGTTGCACTCAAATTAAACGAAAACGCCATTATTGCATCGGTTAAAAACATTGTATTGACGAATAAAGGAGAACGTCGGTTTACTCCTTTATTTGGTTCCGATGTGTTTTCGCAGTTATTCGAACCTCTCGATGACATGACTGCTATGAACATTAGAGAAGAAATCCTCACAAGTATTACAAATTTTGAGCCAAGAGTAAAAGTAGATTATGTAAGTGTATCGCCTAATTTTGATGCAGATGGATTCGATGTTACGATTCGATTCTACTTACTAAACTCTATAAGACCAGTCACAACGGCTATATTTTTGCAAAGGTTAAGATAACATGGCAAATGTCGAAAGTAAACTCGTTATTTCAGAACCAGATTTCTTTACAATAAAGGCGAGTCTCAAGAACTTTTTGAAGTCTCAGAGTACGTTTGCAGATTACGACTTTGAGGGATCAACTTTATCTCAATTGATCGATCTATTGTCATATAATACTCATTACCTATCATTCTATATGAATATGATTGCAAATGAGTCGTTTTTAGATACCGCCGCACTGAGAGACTCTGTTGTTTCTCATGCGAAGATGTTAGGATACACTCCTTCTTCCATTCGCAGTGCTCAAGCAAAAATCGATTTAAGTTTCACATTGGCAAATAATCCTGGAGTTGGATCCATCACTTCGTTAACTCTTCCGAAGTTCACACGATTTGCATCATCAGCAATTGATGGCGTCAATTATATCTTCACAAATTTAGATGAAGTCACTGTAACTAAATCAAATAATGCATTTACCTTTGCAGATCTAGAGATTTATGAAGGCAATCCTGTTTCTCAGGTTTTTGTATACAATGAGCTGATCAATCCTCTTCAAGAATTTAAACTTCTAGATCAAAACATTGACACGTCAACTCTTGAAGTGATTGTGCAAAATTCAAGTTTAGATTTAACACAAGAAACATATACTCTTGCAACAGATTCAACAATCTTATCTCAAACAAGTAAAGTTTATTTCCTAGATGAAATCACTAACGGAAATTATAAGATTTATTTTGGAGATGATATTCTTGGAAAGAAACTTTCTGATGGAAATATCGTTATTGTTTCTTATGTCGTAAGTAAAGGCGCAGAAGCAAATAAAGCAAAAGGATTTAGATTGATGGATTCTGTTGGTGGCTTAACTGAAGGCACCATCGTCGTTGATCAAATTGCTTTGGGCGGTGCCGCTGCAGAGTCAATCGAGAAGATTAAAAATATCGCACCAAAATCATATGCCTCAAATGGCAGAGCGATAACTAAAAACGATTATATTGCATTGATTCAACAAAGATACCCTGCATTCGAATCAGTAAACGTTTGGGGTGGTGAAGAAAATATTCCTCCAGTTTATGGTAAAGTGTTTGTTTCAGCTAAACCTGCAGCTGGATATGAGATTTCTAGAACAGAAAAAGATTACATTATTAATACAATCATCGATCCAATCAGTATTCTAACAGTTACACCAGAATTTGTTGATCCAGATTATAACTTCTTGAATTTAAATGTCAAGGTGACTTACGATCCAACTGCGACAACTCTAACGCCTGGAGAGCTCTCAACTCTTGTTCGTGATAAAATTAATGGATATGCAAACACATATCTTGATCAATTTAATTCATACTTCAAGATTTCAAGATTGATGCATGAAGTTGATATGGCACATCCATCAATTGTAAGTAACGATATTGATGTTAAGATTGAGAAGCGATTGATACCAATTTTAAATACTTCTAGAAATTATGTCATTAAGTTCTATACGGAATTAAAACGTTCGACTGGTCCAGATCGAATCAGCTCCAGCCCTGCATATACTGCATATGATAACGAAGGCATTTTGCGCGAATTCTATTTCGAAGAAGTTCCATTGTCTTCTACTGGTGTCTCTTCAGTTCAAGTTGTTCTTGGTGGTTCTGGATTAACAACCACGCCAAGACTTGACGTTATTGGTGATGGTATCGGTGCTGAACTTGAGGCTATTGTAACAAACGGAAAGATTACAGCAGTCAATGTTAAAAAGCCTGGTGCGGATTATACGACTGCAGCAATTAGAGCATATGATCAAGATAATAATTTATTGACAAATATTATCTTAAAACCAATCGTGGAAAACACGACTGGCAGATTAAGATCTTACTATTTCGATAATAATAACATCAAAGTGATTTATTCTGATTCTGCAGGTGTGATCGACTATATTACTGGAACAATTACTCTTACGCAATTTAGCCCAATCGATGTTAGAGATAATTTTAAAATCTTGAAGTTCTATGCAACTCCAAAGAACACTCTGTTTAATTCTGCTCGAAATACAATCATTACACTAGACATTGACAATCAATCTCAAGTTTCAATTGATATTGTTAAAGTAACCTAATATGTCGACATTGAATAAAGTATCAACGTTAATTGAGTCTCAACTTCCTGAGTTTATTCGCTCAGAGTATCCAACATTCGTTGAGTTCTTACAAAAGTATTATGAGTTCTTGGAGCAACCTGGAAATCCTACTTATGAAATTAAGTTGTTCCAGCAAAATTTTGATGTGGATTTAACTCGCGAGAGTTTGCTTTCTTATTTTAGAACAAAAGTTCTCCCGTCATTCCCAGAAGAATCTCAATTAAGCACAGAAAGAATTATTAAGTGTGCGAGAGATTTCTATTCTAAGAAGGGAACTCCTGATTCCTTCAAGTTCTTATTTCATGTTTTATATGATAAAGACCTTGAAATCTTTTTCCCAAAACTTCAGATTCTCAGAGCATCTGATGGTAAATGGGTATTACCTCAAGCATTCCGACTAACAATATCTCCTGGCAACCAATCAGTTGATTTGAATGCATTGAAAAATAGAAAAGGTATTGGCACAATATCTCGCGCAACTTGCATCATTGAAAGAGTTTATAGATCATATGATGCTGGCACAAATACTGAAATTTATGAGGCTTATGTTTCTGGCGTTACAAGACCATTCGTAAACGGTGAGACATTAGATATTGAATATGTTGATACTAATGGAACAAAATTAGTTTTCACTGAAACGATTATCGGCAGTTTGTCAAATGTTCGTATTAATCCTCGAAAGAGAGGCAGAAGATATGTTACTGGCGATCCTGTCGTAATTTACGGTGGATTAGATCCTGGTTTGACGTCTAGACAAAAAGCAGTTGCATATGTTAATAACGTAACGAGCGCAAGTATTGACTCAACAACCATTGTTCGAAAAGGTTATGGTTTTAGAATTGCTCCGAATAGTTACGTTGATATTATCACTAAAAATACATCGTCTGGCGTTTATGATGGTACAGGAAACGGTTCTGGTGGTAACATTGTTGTCAGCGTCATTGACACAACATCGCCAAACGCTAACATACAACTCAACTGGGGATTAGATGCCATTCTTCTCTCCGCAAACTTAACACTGAACGTTGCATACGATTTACCAAACACAAATCCAGATACAACGTTCTTGGTCACGCCAGCTGGAACAACGCAAACAACTGTCAACATTGCGAATGCTCCAACAGTAAGTTCCACAAACGACTATTATAATAGTACGATACTTCGAATTCTTTCTGGAACAGCATCAAATGGATTTGGAGCAAATATCAATACTGTTGTAATCTCAGACTACTATGGTTCAAACACCATGGCTATTCTGAATGCAAACACTCCAATCGAAGGCACTGTGAATATTTCTGGTGTTCAGGTTGTTGGAAATACAACATATCCAAATCTTACCAACTTCATTGGTGGCACACCAGGATTTTATAATTATTTGTATTCTGGAAAAACTATTGAAATTAATGGTGAACAAAGAGTCATCGATGTTGTCACAAATGCGCATCACTTGACTGTGACTTCTGCTTTCTCAGGCAGCGCTACGAATAAGAAACTGAACGCAAATTCAATTCTCACAACAACTCCAGATGTAACAAGTTTAATTCAAATCAATTCTATTGGCGATACGAAACTATACAATTCACTTGCATTTGAAACATTTAATGTCAATCCGATATTGACTACAGCAATTATTTCTGGTGGTGCAGATTTCGATAGCGAACCACCAGCGTCATTAAATGTAGTTGCAACGTATGAAACAGACTATTCATCTGATGGATTTATTACGATTAATCCAGGAAGTTTCAGCACGTACAATCCAGTAAATGCTTCAATCAAATTAAGTGGTTCTGGATTCTCAACAACTGATGACTGGTATAATGGAAGAAGATTGCTTCTTGAAAGTCAATATAGAACCATCATTGATTATGATGGTGCTTCGAAAACTGCTTTCTTAGATAGACAGTTTGAGACGAATATTAATCAGATAAACATCTTGACAAAAACCATTAGAATGGATAATCGTCCAATCATTCTCGGGATGGGAATTCTTGCCAACGTTGAGGTCATCAATGGTGGAACTGGCTATGCAATCAACGATGTGCTAAACTTCACTGGAACTGGAGTTGGTGCTGCTGGTCGCGTTTCTGCAGTAAGTGGTGGAATCATTACGGCTATTGAATTGACCAATCGCGGTGAAGGATATCCTATTGCTCCTGCTGTTACAGTAAATGGATCTGGAACTGGTGCAAATCTAAGGGCATATTTGTTGGGTGATGGTGAAGACATTACTCCAACTGCGACGACTCTCGGAGAAATTATCGACTTTAAACTTACAAGTCGCGGCGCAGGATATATCTCAACACCAAACGTTTCCCTTAAGATTTACGATCTCTATCTTGATCCATCAAGCAACACAACGAATGTTGCCGAGATTCTCGAAAATGATGTTGTGTATCAAGGAACGCCAAGCGCCAAGACATTCACGGGAATTGTTGACGGGCAATGGGGATCAAATAATTTCCTTCGCGTTTATAACTACTCTGGCGCACCAGCAAATGGACAGTTGGTTGTAACAAGAGCAAATATCACTGGAAACCTTGTGAATGTTCACAATACTGGTATAAATGTCTCAGCAACTGTCATCAACGGAGTAAGTTATCCAAAGACATACGGAAACGCGAAAGCCAAAGCGAATGCAGAATTCTTGCAAGGACTGATCCGATACAACGGATATTATCTTAACAGCGATGGATTTATCAGTTCGGATAAACGACTCCAAGATAAAGAAAGGTATCATAACTTCTCATATGAACTTGTTTCGGAAGAAAGTTATGACACATACAAGAAAACAATTCTTGATGTGGCTCACCCTGCAGGAACTAGACTTCTTCCAACGCACGTCATTCCAGAAGATTACAGCATAGAATTTAGATCAAATATTAGTGCTCATGAAGTTGTGATTACAACGAATAACTTAATTGACAATTGCTCGGTTGCATTTGAATCGAATAACGTGATCAGTGGAGATGGAACATTTGATACTGTTGCAAACGTGAATGATATCATTATCATCAATTCTGCAAATACTTTCCGTGCATTCTCCAAGATTATCACTAGTGTCTCTAATAATTACTCACTAAATATTGAAAGTCCTTGCATTCTTGTGGGAGAAGGTAAGGCGAAAATCAACAGCGGAAATGCAGTTGTTCAAATTGCTGGAAATACGAATCCGATCGCTCGATTTATATCGACTGGCGATCGAATTATGATCAGTGTTGATGGAAACTTACTAACGAAAACAATTAATAGCATTTCTGGTAATGCGATCACATTGAATAGCAATACTGGAATCACTAATACAACAAACCTTACGATCGACACATCAAATCCAAGAAACTATGGAAATCCAAATGTGCCAGCCATTGTATACTATGTTGTTCCGTCATTCAGTAATGTCGCATATGAGATCGTAAGGACGACATGAGGACCTAATATGTCATCACTATTCACTCGAAACTTTGGAACTTTTGCAGCAACTTGCTTTGAGAATTTCATCGCAAGTAACTATGCATATCTGTACATAACAATTGGTCGTCCACAAGAATGGGCGAACACTTCGAACTCATCTATTCTAGATGATGTCACTGTTCCAACTCCAGTTGAATCATCAAATGCATTCTACAACCTTTGGAATGATATGATCGGTATGAAGAGAATCACCTCAGCCGATATGAATCTAGTTGTCCCTCGTGTTGACTGGTCTAATGGAACAACATATGTTGAGTACACACAAGATTTAAATCTATTCGCAAAAGCCAACACATCAAACATTGCATATGATAATAAGTTTTATGCAAGAAATACGAAAGATCAGGTGTTCAAGTGCTTGTTTAATAAAGGAAACGTTGCCTCAACGATTATGCCAGACATTGATCTTGGTGGTCAGCTCCCTGAGAACCCATATATTGAAACTTCCGATGGATATAAGTGGAAATATATGTACACGATTCCATATGGATTGAAGAAGAAGTTCTTTACGAACGATTATATGCCAATCTATGTTGAGAGTAATGTGGCTGGAAGTGCTGATAATGGACGACTTGATATTCTTAAGATTATTACAAGTGGCGCTGGATTTAACGCAAATAATAACAACAACTTCCTAAACATCGTAACTGTAAATGGCGACGGAACAGACGCCAATATTCGTGTAAATGTCTTTTCAACCGCTGCAAACGGTGGAAATATCACAGGATATACCGTCATCTCTGGTGGTAACAACTACACCAGAGCATCGATTTCTCTTATCGACCCAAACAAGACTCCTGGAACTGCAAACGCGAATCTAATCGCAATTATCGGTCCTCCAGGTGGACATGGATCTAACGTCGCAAGCGAACTCGGAGCTTCTGCTCTCATGATCAGCGCAACAATTGAGGGAAATGAGAACGAAACTCTTCCTGCAGTTTCAGGTGGTCAGAATAGATACAGACAAATATCTATTATGAAAAATCCTCAGCTCACCTCAAATACTGTTGCAACAGGAACAGTTTATAGAACGACAACTAAATATTTCTTAGCAAGTCAGGTCGGAAGTTTCCAAAATAGAGAGATTGTTTACTCTGGGTCTACTTTGGCAAATGCGAATCTAACTGCTGTCGTTGATCATTTTGACGGTGCTAACTCTGCAATATTTGTGAATAATATCGTAAACACTGCAAATATCAATGTGAGCAACTCGTTCTCAATTACTGGAGCAAATTCTGGAGCAACAGCAACTGTGACTGCACTAGAAGGGACTACGGTTAAATTGTATTCGGGACAATTGCTCTATGTTCAGAATAGTGCATATATTACTCGAGATCCAACAGAACACCAGCAATTTAAAATTGTATTAAGGTTTTAGGAATATAACTCATGGCAATAGATTTTAATGTAGAACCATTTTATGACGATTTTAATGCTTCGAACGGAGCCAAGGAACAGAACTATGTTCGTATCTTGTTTCGTCCTGGGTATGCTGTACAGGCTCGCGAATTAACTCAAATTCAGAGCATTATTCAGAATCAGATTAAACAATTCGGTGACCACATTTTTAAGAATGGATCTCCAGTTTTTGGCGGTCACATCACTTATGATCTAAATGTTCCTTACATTAAATTGCAAACTGCTTATAACGGTGCTGACGTCGACGTGGAAGATTATGAGAACGCTGTTATTCGCAACGTTGCTGGTACATCAAAGGCTAGAGCAAGAGTAATTGCCACAGACGATACTCAAACTTATCCAACACTCATGGTTAAGTATTTGAGAGGCACTCGATTTATCGACAACGAAGTTATTTCGAACGCAGAATCAGGCGGTAACGAAGCAAAACTATTGGCTTCAAGCGCAACAGGAATTGGATCAGTTGCAACGATTCAACCTGGTGTGTTCTATGTTGACGGATACTTTGTTCAGGTTCCACAGCAATCAATCGTTTTAGATCCATATGCAAGCACTCCGTCATATAAAGTCGGACTTGAAATCGTCGAAACAATTATTGACGAAAGTGCTGATGCAAATCTCCTCGATCCTGCTCAACAATCATTCAACTACCAAGCTCCTGGTGCGCATCGATACCAATTCTCTTTGGATCTTGCAAAAAGAGCATTAGATTCAGTTGATGACACGAAGTTCTTTGAACTATTGCGCATTGAAAATGGTGTTATTACAAAACAAGTCAAGTATCCAATTTACTCTGAACTTGAAAAGACACTTGCTCGTCGCACTTACGATGAGTCTGGCGATTATACAGTAAGTCCATTTAAAGTCGCGTTTGAAGCAAATACATCAACTGCAGCTGGCAACACCGATAGTTTCATTGCTGTTGTCGCTCCAGGAAAAGCATATGTAAAAGGATTTGAGTATGAGGCAATCGGTCCACAAAGACTTACGATTCCGAAAGCACGCACAACTCAAATCTCAACAGACTATGATCTGTCTTTAGAGTATGGCAACTATTTGTATGCAAATTCAATCTTAGCATCAAATACTAGCGGATTCTTAAATTCAGCAAATCTACCAACACTCGAGTTGCACTGCGTTCCAAAGAACAGTGTCAATTTGACAAATGCTATTACTTACAACGCAACCTTTATGGGTAGCGCAAAATTAAAGCATATCACTCGAAATTCTGGAGAAGAATTTATTGTTTACTTGAGCGATATGCAATTAACATCGAACACCGTTACTGCTGGAACGACTGGTGCAAATACTCTTGCAATCAATTTCCCAGTCAACTATGCAAACATCGCTAATGCATACCAAAATGTCTCAGTAAGAATTACTTCTGGTGCATCTTCTGGCGATGTTCGTCGTATTGTTGATTACAACTCAACAACAAGAGTTGGTGTTGTTGATGTTCCATTTACTGGATTGATTGGATCTGGTCAAACATTCTCGCTTCTATACAGCACTCGAGATATTGATTCTCTTATTCAAGCAAATGCAGCCAAAACAGCATTCAATGTTTCAATGAATGTTTCGAATAATAGTAAAGACGTCACTGGTCGAACTATTGTTTACGACTCAAATAGAAAAACTTTATTATTCAAATTCCCAGATGTTCAAATTGAGCGTGGTTCAATTGACAATGCTGATTATGTGACAAATCGATTCTTCGAAGCGCAATCATTTAATTCAAGTGGTGTTTCAACGCTCACTTTGACTGGTAATGAAGTGCTCGATTTTGGATCTGACGGCAGCACGATTTCTTCCACACTACTTGGTCAAAATTTCATCTTTGTAATTAAAACTCTTGGGACTGCAACGGCATATAGCGGAAACTCTACTCCAGTTGCAAATGGACAAATCTTTACACCATCAAGTGTTACAAGAACGTCATCAACAGGGTTAAGTATCACCTCTGGAATCAATGGATCTTTCACTGCTGACATCTATGTCAGAGTCAAGATGGAAAATTCTGAGAACAGCGGAAACAATGTTCGTAGTAAGACAAGAGTTGGCAACGTTGCAAATACAACACTGTTGGCAACAGATAGTTACACGCCACACACTACAGTTACTGGATGCACTTCAGTTTATATTGACTCTTCAAATGGTCGTATTTGGTTCACAGATCCAGCGAGTACAATTAATAAAACTTCTGGTGGCAACACATCACTCTATATTCCAGACGTTTATAAACTTATTAAGGTTTATACTTCTGGAAATCCTGCATACATGCCGAACACGACAAATGCAATTGATGTGACAAATAACTTTATGCTTGATACTGGACAAACAGCAGAATACTATGATCATTCTAAGTTAGTCCTCAAACCAGGAAGAACAGCTCCAAGTGGTCAGACAGTGGTCTTTGTTGAATACTATCAACACGCCACAACAACTGGATACTTCAGCGTTGATTCTTATCCAGAGACACAGTATTCGAACGGTCAAATCGGTATCTTTAAATCTGGTGATGGTGTTGAATACGTTCTTAGAGATTGTATTGATTTCCGTCCAACGAGAACACTCGGAACAACAGCCAACACATTCTTCGGCGCAAGAATTCCATTACCATATGAGCCAATGGAATTGACTTATGAATACTATCTCCCAAGAAGAGATAAGATTGTATTGACGTCGTCAAAAGAATTGAAGGTTGTCAGCGGTATTCCGAATAAAGATCCAAAGTATCCGCCAGATCAAAGTGATGCTATGACTTTGTTTACGATGGATATTCCAGCCTACACAAGTTCACATACTCATGTCACAGCAAGAGCTCTTGATCATAAGAGATATACAATGCGTGACATTGGTAAACTTGAACAGCGAATCAGAAACGTTGAATACTATTCTGCACTTACTTTAGCTGAAACAAAGGCTAAAGACTCTGCAATTCTATATGAAGACAACGCAACGCAGAAAGAGAAGTATGGCATTATTGTAGACAACTTTACAGGGTTTAAAGTTGGTGATAGCACCAGTGGAGACTTTGTGTGCTCTATTGATGGTGGTAAATTAAAACCATATGCTAAAACAACTAATATTAATTTAGTTCCACAATCTAAGACATACACAAAGCCAGATTATCCAACCATGCCTAAGAAAGTCATGTGGACAATTCCTGGAACAGAAAAGATTATTAATGCTCAAACAGCGGCAACAAAAAACACTGCAATCATTCCACCAGTTCTTGCTGGTAAGTTTGAGGGTGATGTGAATTTGTTCCCATCAACGGATCATTACTATTCTGTGATGCTTCCACCTGTGCTCAATTCAGATACAGAAATTGTTCCACCACCATCAATACATTATGTTCCAGAACTTATTAAATGTGATCCTCCAGTGAAATTTGTGGAACCACCACCTGTTATTGATGTTTACTCTCCAGTTCTTGATACTCGAGTTGAACCAGTATTGCCGCCAGCAGTACCAGTTCCAGCTATCGTCTTTGAGCCTGTAGCACCTCCAGCATACTTGATTCCAACTCAAACAGTGGATCCACCAACAGCATATCCACAAATTGTGATGGATCCAGTTCCATATCCAGATCCAGCAACGATTGGTCAGGTTTTGGTACTTCCACAACCACCAGCTCCAGTGTCTCCACCAACTCCGCCACCAATCTACATTGACGGAGTGGGAACGATTTCATTAATCGATTTTGTGCCACCTCCACTAGATCCTATTCCAGCGGATATTACGGGCTTGGCTCCAATCGTATCAACTGTTGATACCTGGTATGCTGCACCAGTTAGTACCGATCCAGAAATCTCCATCGGCGGTGGCGGAATGTTGAGAGATCTTGTTTATGAAGATAGAATAGCATTACATTAATTAGGGATACCAATTATGGGATATATACCAAGAACAATTTTTGAGCCTTCTATTCGACGCCAGTACGAGGACGTTGGGCTACAAAGAACACTCGGGTTCGTTAACGATGACATGCAAACGTCATTTCAAGACAATGAGTCGCAAAGAGCCCAGTATACTCGCTTCATGCGAAATCAAGAAATCACATTTGTTTCAAATGGTTTATGTCCAGACGCTAATGCAAATATTTTCTTCGATAAGGTCAACGTAAATCGCTTTACGCAAAAGGCGAACAAACTGACTGTGACGAATATGTCAGTGCCGTTCTTTCAAGATGAAGAAATTATCAACTCAACAACTAATGCGTACGCAAAAGTTCTAACATCTTCGAATAACTTCGTTTATGTTAATGAAAACTTTATTAATGTGAATATTGCTCCATATGGATCTAACTCATTGAGTACAACCACAGGAGTTAATTTAACTGTGGTTTATGAAGATGACGTCATCTATCAAACATCATCTAACAATTATTCTGGTCCAATTACTTTTGCTGGAACTGTTGAGCGTTACGAAAGAACAACCAATCAACATGCCTATCTTGTAATCAAGCCTATTGCTGGATCATTTAGAAAATTCTCAGCCAATTCAGTAATTTTCTTTAGAGACGATAACTCAAAGAGAGTGAATGTTGCTGCAGTTCAAACAGCAGGCAACAATTTCCCAACAGGATCAACAATCTATAGTAAGCGAGATATTACAAAAACAGCAAACGTTGCTTCGCATAATCATTACTCTGGTGTAGTGTCGTATGCAAGCAGCAATAGCACAACTGAGATTCATCTATCTGGAAATGTTGCTCCTGCTGTTGGTGAGACACTTAGAATTGCCTCAGGAGCTGGTATTGCTTCTGAAAGAACAATCAATAGCGTTTCTTCAAATGGATTTATGGTCACATTGAACGCTGCAGTGTCAGTAACATCTAACTCCAAATATTCTTATGGAAAGCATGAAGTTGATGATTTTGGTGTTCTTGCTGGTTTGTTCCATATTCCAGAAGTTTCTGATGCGTATTTCTCAGCTGGCAAGAGACTTCTTACGATCACTGACGCTGCATCTAGCGACAGTACAGATTATAAGATGAGAGCATTTAACTATTACTCTGTAGTGGGTAATATGGGTCTCATGTCTGATTATGCAAGAGTCGCTTATGACACAATTGCGCCTTCGAAAGAAGTTGCACTTAATGCTAATGACATTTTAAAGAATAATAGAAAGTTCTTCCCACTTTCTCAAACATTCTTTACTCCATCATCATCAAATACTCACTCAGATGGCATCACATCAGAATTTAACGTACTGCAAATTAGTGGTATTGATTTGTTCTTTGCTGAGAAACCAACCAGTGGTGATTTGCAGCTTCCTGTAAAAGTTACGATCAATGAAGTGGAAAACGATCTTCCATCTACGAAGGTTCTTGGTCAAAGCATCGTCGAAGCAAAAGATATTAATACTTCGTTGATTCCAGACTCATCTCAGATTACAACTGTGACAACATTTAGATTTTCTCCACCAGTAATCGTGAAGCCATCTAAAGAATATGCGATCACAGTATCAACTTCTTCACCAGACTACGCATTGTTTGTTGCAGAAGTTGGTGGAGAAATTCTAGGAACAACTCCTGCAAGAAGAGTCTCTGAGCAACCATATATTGGAGATCTCTTCAAAGCGCAAAATGCATCAAATTGGTCACCAATCCCGAATGAGGATTTGATGTTCCGTGTTCGCTATGCAAATTGGAGTGGCGCAACATCAAATACGATCACATTTGTTCCAGAGAATATTCTATCTAATGTCAATGTTGACTCTATTTTGATTCACAGCACAGATTACAATTTCAAACCAACAAGCATCAATTATGCGTTTAAGACAACGAACATCGATGGATCGTTTGATGGTAGCTGGAAAAATGTTAGACCAGGAAAGATCTTTGATTTCAGCGAAGATTTTGAAACATCTACAAAATCATCTAATCGCAGAAGAAGAATCATTGCAGGTAATAATGAATCGCTACTTGTGAAGGCAGATTTGTCAACTACTGATGAAAACATTGCACCATTGGTTGACATGGAAAGAATCAGTGCGGTTGCCTTTGAATATATTATCAATGATGCTGGTATTTCTGCATCTGATATTACCTTTACAAATCTTGGTAGACATTCAAATGTTTCCAATATCACCATCACTTTCTCTGCACCTGATCGTTCAGACGGCGTGACTGCAAATGCTTATGTTGCTGCTCTTGTAAATGCAACTTCGTATGTGTCAAATACATTCCCTTCATATTCTGCCAATATTGCGATGATTGTAGTTGACGAACCAGGCTCTGGGTATTATACTGCTCCTACGATCACAATTTCTGAGGTCGGAAGTACAGATAATGCGACAGCTGTCGTTGCTGGTGAAAATGGAGCATCAGGTGGTAACTGTAAGGCGAAGTATGTAACAAAGACAATTACTCTTGCTGATGGATTCGATGCTGGTGATATTCGAGTTTACTTGGATTGCAATCGCCCTGTTGGCACAGATGTGAATGTTTATTATAAGGTCAAGTCTGGAGACGATACAGATCCATTCGAAAATAAAAAATGGCAACGTATGTCAAAAGTCAATGATAATTTCTCGAAAGATCAAAATCAGGTCATCGAGTTAGAATATCGTGCAAGTCTTGATGTAAATAGAGTTTCTTATGTTGAGAATGGCGTGACTTATCCGCTTGGTGGGAAGTTTAAATACTATGCAATCAAGATCGTGATGACTGCTGCCAGCTCATCTGTTATCCCTTATATCGCAAACTTTAGAGCAATTGCAACTCCTGCAGGTTGATCATGTTAGTTAAGATAAAAGACAATGATGATCTTGCAAGAGATGTGAAGTCAAGAGCAATCTTGAATGTTAATAAAAACGTTTTGCTTAAAGATCAGATGTATCAAGAGAAACTAAAGAAACAACAAGAGGTAGAGTCCTCAATAAATACTCTCAGAGAAGAAGTATCTTCGATTAAAGGCGACATTTCTAAGATTCTAGAAATGTTGAGTTCCAGAGGTAAATAATGGCGAACACAAATATTTCACATGTCCAATTAGTGAACACCTTTAATGAGTGGCGTGCAGCAACTAATGACTTAATTGAAGATAGAAATATTCTTCGAAATGCTCATTATGTCAAAGATAATTCTTCTTTTGACATTGCAAATGGAACCATGACGATTAGCCGTTCAAGCAACGGCACAGTTCTAACAGTCGCAAACTCTGGTAACGTTGCTGTCGGTGGTTGGGTCAATGCAAATACTCTTGCAACAAACTCAGAACTCTGGTTTGGATTAAGAACTAGCGACATTGCTTCTGTCATTAAGATGACACAAGAGCCAGCAAATACTGTAGAGGCTGGAAACGCAACTTGGTATACTGCAAATCAGAAATCAAATAATCCATATTACGGGTTTACCTTCCATTCCAATGGCACAATGGTCATTGCGAATGAAGAGGAGAATGCAACTCAAGTCGTTGTCATTGGTGACTCTGCTTACAATGTTTCTCCAACTAAAAATGGTACCATTTTTGGTGTCAGTACAATCGTCGGAACATCAGCGCCAACAACAGGATATGAATCTGGTTGGCAACCCGTTCTAGACCTTCGAAGCAATTCTCTATTCATCATGCCAGTTGCTTCTGCAAATGCAGGCAATTGTTTGTATTACAACGTAACAACTGGCGAAATCACATACTCAACTGCACCAAGTGGTAATGTTCTTGCTGGTGATCCAATTCTAATCAACACTGCTGTTGATTCTGCAAATACTGTAAGACTGAATGTATCAAATTGGTTCAAATATACATTGACAGGATCATCTGGCAATCGCAATTTGACGTTCACAAATCCTCCTGCTTCTGGCAATGCATATACGTTCACAATGATTTTGATTCAAGACGGAACAGGCGGCAAAACTCCAAATTGGACAAATACAGTATATTGGACTGGTGGGCAAATTCCTCCACCAACAACTAATGCAAGCGCACAGGATATCTGGACATTTACCACATATGATGGTGGAACAACATATATTGGCACACTTGCTGTTAAAGACGCGAAATAATCATGCCGAATAGTTTTGGCTTAAACAAAACTTGGATTCCTGGTCCTTCCAGAGGAACAACGACATTCAATACTACTGGCAATATTAATATTGCTTATGGTAGAAATAAAACCACAGTTTCAGGTCGTGGTGGTTCTGGTTCAGGTGCTTCATACAACACTGTTCCAGGAACAACTAATCCCACTACATTTCCATACACACCAGCATCGTATAATACGGTTCCTGGAAATTTAAATCCAACAACTTATCCGTTTACTCCAGCATCATATAATACAGTGCCTGGAACGACAAATCCTACAACGTTTCCCTTTGTTCCTGCTAGTTATAATACTGTGCCTGGAAATACAAATCCACCAAACTATCCTTACACACCAGATAGTTACAACACTGTTCCTGGAACAACCAATCCAACAGTGTATCCATATACTCCAGAAAGTTATAACACTGTTCCAGGAAATAGTAATCCGCCAAATTATCCATACACACCAGCAAGTTATAACACGGTTCCTGGAACAACTAATCCAACAGTGTATCCATTTGTTCCTGCATCGTACAACACTGTTCCTGGAACAACTAATCCAACAGTGTATCCATTCGTTCCTGCAAGTTATAACACTGTGCCAGGAACAACGAATCCTACAACTTATCCGTTTACTCCCGCATCTTACAATACTGTTCCTGGAACAACAAACCCTACAACTTATCCATTTACTCCTGCATCGTACAATACAGTTCCAGGAACAACAAATCCAACGGTATACCCATACACACCAGAGAGTTACAACACTGTAACAAACTATCCGTATACTCCAGGCTCATATAACGCACCAACAGGTGTTAGTTGGAATTTGATTGCACAAGGACCAAGTTACGGTGGTGTTGCAACAATAATTGGTGACGGATTTAATACAAATTGCCCATCACCATATAGCACACCAGCTCCGTTTAGTCCAGACGAATTCACATATGAATGTGTCCCAGCTGGAAATACTGAAAATCCTGCGAGTTATAGCACAGTCACGAATTATCCATATACACCTGCGTCGTACAATACAGTTCCAGGAAATTTAAATCCAACAACTTATCCGTTTACCCCTGCATCGTACAATACAGTCCCAGGAAATTTAAATCCAACGAACTACCCATTCGTTCCTGCAAGTTACAACACTGTCCCAGGAACAACAAATCCAACCACATATCCTTATGTTCCTGCATCGTACAATACAGTTCCAGGAAATTTAAATCCAACAACTTATCCGTTTACCCCTGCATCATATAACACAGTACCTGGTACTACGAATCCCACTACATTTCCGTATACACCAGAGAGTTACAATACAGTTCCTGGAAATTCAAATCCACCAAATTATCCTTACACACCTGCATCCTATAATACGGTTCCTGGAACAACAAACCCAACAACTTATCCATACACACCAGCGTCATATAACACAGTTCCAGGAAATTTAAATCCAACCAATTATCCATTCGTTCCTGCAAGTTATAACACTGTGCCAGGAACAACGAATCCTACAACTTATCCGTTTACTCCTGCATCTTACAATACTGTTCCAGGGACAACAAATCCAACAGTGTATCCATATACTCCAGAAAGTTATAACACTGTTCCTGGAACAACGAATCCAACAGTATACCCATTTGTTCCAGGAATTCCTGGAACACCGACGACTGTTCTTGGTGTTTATTTCCCAGGTGGTGTTGCTGGAGTTGCACCATATGTTCCAGAAACAGTGGTCAACTATTGGGATTATCCAGATAACGCGACCTATCCTGTCGCTGTTCCAACAGGTGCATACATAGTAGTGAAGATTGAATAAACTTGAAATTTTTTATAGATTATAGTATAATGATTTAAATCTTGGAGTTATATTATGCCATCATTCACAAAGTACATAAAACCACTTCCTCAGTTTTGTATTGTTGATAATTATTTCACTGAAGAAGAGGTCGATAAAATTATTGATCTTGAAGAATTACAAGAATTCAGTGAGGGTAAGATGGGAACTGGTCCATCAACAACCACTAATAAACAATATCGCGACAGTGACATTTCTTGGTTGAAATGGAGCCCAGATTCTAGATGGATATTTGATAAATTTGGTTCATTGATGGGTCAAGTAAACCACTCTCACTTCATGTATGATATTGATGGTTTTGATGCGTTTCAATACACCAAGTATAAACCAAAGCAACATTATAATTGGCACTTTGATGCCTTCACAGAATTTCATGGCTTCGAACGAAAGATTAGTGCAGTGGTAATTTTATCAGACCCCAAAAAATATTCTGGTGGAGAATTTCAAATTGTTGCGGATGGAAATATAGAAAAACCGCACTCAATAAAACCACCAAAAGGTTCTGTAATATTCTTTGCTTCTTGGATGCCGCATAGAGTTGCGCCAGTTAAATCTGGAGTTCGTAAATCTTTGGTTGCTTGGATTATGGGTAAAAGAGTATGCTAAACAAATTGATTCGTGTTTTTAAAAATGATGTGATTGAATTTTACTGTCACCCAAAGTTTGAGAATGTCATTCCTGAACCAAAGCCAGCAATCAAATATTTGCCTGAGTGGTTTAGAATTATTCCTCCAGTTTCAAAGACTCGGAGAGATGAATACAATGACTTTGCGATGAATGCTAAAAAGTGTTTCCCAATGATTGATGCAATGTCTTTGGGATATACAATACCATTGTGTGGTGATATTCATGTCATGGTCAATAACGATATGACAGAAATGAAGTATACAAGCCCACCAGAAATGAAATTGGCAGATAGCCATAACGTTGAACAAATTGGTGGAGAGTCAGCCCCAGGATTTCCAATCAATCCGATCAAGTTTATCAATTATTGGATTATTAAGACTGCTCCAGGCTGGTCGACATTGTTTATTCCTCCAATTAATCATGTTGGAACTCCATTTACTTGTTTGGGTGGATTAGTTGACACTGATAGATATCCAAAGGAAGTTAATTTTCCAGCAATTTGGAATCAGCCTGGTTTTGATGGATTAATTCGTGCAGGAACTCCTCTGGTGACTGCAATCCCAATTAAGAGAAATTCATTTCCGAAAAAACCAAAAGTCAGAAAAATTAAAGATAAAGAATTTAATGAGATTGAATTGATTCGAAAGAAACAAGTGACCAGAAAAAATGTATACACAAATGAATTGAGAGATGAACGATGAAATTTTTTGATTTTTTTAAACCTAAAGAAACATTTAATGATTCGATTGACGATGAGATTAAGGAAATCTCAAACACTTCTGTTGTTCAATCGACTATTGGTAGAAACAAGTTAGAATTTATCGATTCATCAGAACTCGTATTTGCTAGTTTACCAATTCAATTAGCAAAAGATGTTCCTGTAAACTCGCAAGCACATGTAGAAAAGCTCGGAAATAAGTTCACATTTCCAGTCTGCCCTGGCATGTTTGACTATTCGCGACTTGGCTACATTGTTCCAGCCTGGTCAGACTATCATTTCAAGATAAATAAAGCTGGATGTGTTGCGTT